>Ga0265295_1001427_pt1 | contig 42027 bp, 42 predicted proteins | sample Munlansysbiofilm_FD_192503 | JGI IMG/M metagenome (GOLD analysis project Ga0265295, IMG submission 192503) | Leachate microbial communities from a municipal landfill in Southern Ontario, Canada - Methane capture system biofilm | ecosystem: Engineered > Solid waste > Landfill > Unclassified ... | reverse complement strand
TTGAGAAAATCGGTGAAGCAATGAAGAAGGGCAGCCTGTGCGCTCTGGGTCAGACTACTCCCAACCCGGTCCTCTCTTCGATCAAGCACTTCAAGGACGAGTACCTTGCACACATTGTGGACAAGAGTTGTCCCAGTGGCACCTGCAAGAAGTTGATCACCTACTCGATCAATGCCGAGAAGTGCATCGGTTGTACGGCATGTGCACGCAAGTGCCCGGTCGCTGCAATCTCTGGCGAACGGAAACAGGTTCACATCATAGACCAATCCATCTGCATCAAGTGCGGGGTCTGTATGGAGACGTGTAAGTTCGGCGCCGTCGAAATCCACTAGGATCAGGGAGAGGAGGAAACAATTGAATATCGTACATGTAAAGATAAACGGTATCCCCGTCGAGGTTGAAGAGGGGACCAGTGTTTTGAATGCGGCCAAGAAGGCCGGGGTCAGGATTCCGACCCTTTGCTATCACGACGACCTCAAGCCTTTCGGTTCCTGTGGTCTGTGTATCGTGAAGCAGGAAGGAAGTGCCAAGATCCTGCGTGCCTGTGCAGCCCCGGTGAATGAAGGCCTGAGCGTCATTACCAACGACAACGAGCTCTATGAGGTCCGCAAGACCATTCTTGAGCTGATCCTTTCCACGCACCCCTCCAGCTGTCTCACCTGTATCCGTAATGGTGAGTGTGAGCTGCAGGATCTGGCCGCTGAGTTTGGCATCCGCGAACAGCCGTTCGAGGTACGCATCAGCGATCGTGAGCGTGACGACAGCTCGGCATCCATCGTGCTCGATCCGGAGAAGTGCATCAAGTGCGGACGCTGTGTACAGGTCTGTCAGGATCTGCAGGGTGTCTTTGCCCTTGAGTTCATCGGTCGCGGTGACGACACGGTCATGGCCCCCGCTGCCATGCTCAAGCTTGAAGACAGCCCCTGTGTTCGCTGTGGCCAGTGTGCAGCACACTGCCCGGTTGGTGCCATCTACGAGAAGGATGAGATTTCGTCCTTCCGTCAGGCAGTTGCCGACCCGGAGAAACAGGTTGTCGTCCAGATCGCTCCCTCGATTCGCGTAGGACTTTCCGAATCCTTCGGTCTTCCTGCAGGAACGGTCACCACCAAGAAGATTTACGCCGCTCTGCGCCGCCTTGGGGCAGTATCGGTGCATGACACCAACTTCGGTGCCGACCTCACCATCATGGAAGAGGGCAGTGAGTTGGTAGGAAGGCTGACCAAGGGTGGGGCACTCCCCCAGCTGACTTCCTGCTGTCCTGCTTGGATTGATTATGTGCAGAAGTACTATCCTGACTTGCTCGACCATGTCTCCAGCGCAAAGAGCCCGATGCAGATGGTTGGTGCCATCGAGAAGACCTACTTCGCCAAGAAGATGGACATCGATCCGGCAAAGCTCTTCACGGTTGCAATCATGCCCTGTACGGCAAAGAAGTATGAGGCTATCCGTGACGAGAGCATGCACGCCAGCGGCTTCCAGGATGTGGATCTGGTGCTCACCACCCGTGAGTTCGCCCGCCTGATCAAGAGTTCGGGGATTGATTTCCTCCACCTTGAGGAAGAAGAGGCTGACAGCCCGATCGGTGATTACAGTGGTGCAGGTACCATTTTCGGAGCAACCGGTGGTGTCATGGAAGCCGCAGTGAGAACTGCCTACCATGTGGTTACCGGCAAGGAGATGGATCGCGTTGAAGTTGAGTCCGTCCGTGGTCTTGCAGAGATCAAGAAGGGCAGTGTTGACTTTGAAGGGACTCCCGTCCGCGTTGCAGTCGTGCATGGCCTGAGCCATGTAGATGAGCTGTTGGACGAGATCCGGGCAGCCAAGGCTGAAGGAAAGCAGGCTCCTTACGAGTTCATCGAGGTCATGGCTTGCCGCGGTGGTTGTATCGCCGGTGGTGGTCAGCCCTACGGTGCCAACGACATCCTGCGCAAGGAGAGATCTGCCGGCCTCTATGCCGACGACAAGAACAGTGTTGTGCGGTGTTCCCACCAGAACCCCTCGATCATGAAGCTCTACGAGGAATTCCTCGACAAGCCGTTGAGCGAGACTGCACATCACCTATTGCACACCACCTATCAGGAACTTCCTGTTTACAAGGCCTGATAGTTGGCCAGTATCCAATTTGCCCGGCCCCCGACAGGCCGGGCATTTATATGAGTACGTTGTTTGTAATGAAGAGACCCGGGTTGCCCCGGGTCTCTTTCGTGATTAATCTCGTGTTCAAGGAAGCTTGCACAATAGCAAGGAAGCCTTGTTCTCCATGAGCACGATCAGATGGTCATTCTTTGGCGATACAGCCACTCGTTTGGGCATTGCATCCCCGAACGACGTGGTTTCCAAATAATTCAGTTCTCCCGTTGAGGTGGAGATAGCGAAGGTGAGGAGGTTCTTGCTCCCAGCCGCTGCTACATACAACAGATTCCCCAACGAGTTGACGGCAAGACTTTGGACTGATTTCATCGGTCCGATGCCGTTCAGGTCGTCGGTGAAGACTTCGCATTGTGCCCAGGTTGTTCCGGTCCAGGAGAATCTTCCCAAATCATTGTCTGTGGCATAGGCGAGGTTTTCGCTGTTCACAAAGCACAACGCCTTTGCATTGTTCAGATAGAGCTCTCCGTCAGCTGTGGCAAAGTCTTGTTCGTTGGAGAACAGGACACCGTTGGTGTTCTTCTTGAAGAGCTTGATCAGTCCGGTTGAAGACTCAGAGAGAGCAGCATGCTTTCCATCAGCAGAAATCGCAAGCCCATCAAAAACCTCATAGCTCTTGTACCATTTGACATAGTGGTTGGGGTCTACCTCTGCTTGGCTGTTTGCATAGAAGTAGGACTCCACCAGACGTGGTGCATCAGTGATGAGGGAGTAGAGGATACCGCTCTGCCGGTCCAAGGCAGAGGCCGTGATGGAGGAGAAAGTCTCCTTGGTCCCATCGGTTTTGGTGAAATAGGCGTTGCTGCGGTCGACTAGCTTGGTGAGTGTCCCGATTCCTATTTCATACTGGTATATGCTCAGCCCCGGCCGGCTTGAATCGGCTATCGCAACACGGTAGGTGGTGTTGTCCACAAAGAGATCGGTCACACCTGCAGCATTGAACCCATCGAGGGCGGTATAGGTGTGGACGACTTCCAAGGTATCACGGACAATTCTGCAAACCTGGATGGTTTGGTGTTGATTGCTGGCCAGCAAGATCTTTCCGTCGGGCAGGAATGCGGCTCGCGCATCCATACCGACATGCAGTCCATCGACAGTGTCCGCTATCTCACTGACAGGGATGGGCACTCCGGCCGTTCCGCTGACAGAGGCTGTGAAAGAAATGCTGGCCGACCCGGAACTAGCCAGGAGGGCTCCTTGTGCAATGACATCCAGACGATGGCTTCCGCTGGAGGGGGTGAATGTGCAAGTGGGAGAACTGCTGATCTGCTGGCCGTCAAGATACCAGGTAACATCAAGTGTCCCACTGTCACGTTCGTTGAGGGCAACCAATTCTGCAGTTGCAGGGGTGAGTGCGCTCATCGAGGCAGATATGCCCTCTATGGTGCACTGTACCGGAACTCCCAACTTGTTGATCAACGTCAGGGAAGTGGGTACATCGGCATACTTGTCCAAAGAGAGCGAGATCGAACCCTCGGTGGTACGGTTGCCCACCACTCTGATGACTTCAACACAACCTGCTACTGCAATCGAGCCGCTGTAGAGCTTCGCCTGCAGCAGATAGGAGCCTGCATCGTAGGAACCGGTATAGGTCACCGATCCCTGGGCTAGGTTGTTGATCGTCGGAACGATTGCCTTCTTTGCTCCGGCCGCATCGGTGAGCCACAGCTCAAGGCTTGGGTTGGCAATCTTTGTTGCATCCCAGTCCAGTCGTACCGTCATCGTCCCTTTGCCCGAGAGCGAGTCCAACTCAATGATGGCAGCAGTTGGTTCCTTGGTGAGGGTTACTTCAACCTGACCATCCACCAGATCCACCCCGTGGGTATTCTGCCCCACGGCACGAATCGTCCATGCGCCGATCAGCAGTCCTTCCACCTCAACAGAGGGGGTGTTGGACATGACGCTGAAGGTGGTCCCCTGGGGACCGGTTCCTTCCACCGTGTAGCGGGACACTTCCAGGGGAGTGTCTTGTGGTGACAGGATGCGGTCGAGCGACTGCCGACCCTCCATGCTCAGGCGCAAGGTTGAGCGGTTTGCGTTGCTCTCCTCCTTGCATCCCCCCAGCATGAGACTGATCATGCACAGGAGAGAGATCCAGAGCCAACGAGAACGTACATATGTCGTGTTCATTTTCGCCTCCACCGTGAAAGGGAAGGGGCATGAGAAATTGCTTCACCTCTTTCCTTTTTTTGCGGCAGTGGGTACATTCACCGTATGCAAGTACTGATCAAGCTCGTCCTGCTCGGACTCACTCTCGTGTTGGTGTTCATCAACCCTGCCTACATCGGGCGCGCAACCTATTATTCGCTCTTTCCGTTGCTCTTTGCGCTGGTTTGGGTCTTCTATCGCATCACCTACTATGTCAGCGAGAAGCAGGCACACCAACATGACGATGTTGCATGTTCGCTTTCGCTTTTCTGTGCAATGGTTCCCTCTTTTGGGGATGGGGACCTCATCCGTGGACGGCTTCTCTTTACCACCACCGATCTCATCCTTCTCCAGCGCATGGCAAAAGGAAAGGGCCTGAAAAAGGCTTGGAGCGTGCCGATCAAGGATGTGAAGAAGTTTTCGTTGGGCCCTGTGCTCTCAGTACGCAAAGGCATCACCTTCCAAACAGAGGGTGGCGATGTACGGTTTGTACTGCGCAACGCACCAAAGTACAAGGATGCGATCACCAAGGCATTGGGGTGGGATGAAGCGCCCTCTGTTGGGGTAGGGGAAGAGGCCGCCGCCTCCCCCTCTTTCACTGAGCTCTAAAAACTGTAGCTGAATCCGACGCGCATTGGCTCAAGGGCAAAGCGCAGATCTGAATCCGTGATGTTCCACAGCATCTCAAGCCCTGCTTGGTAGAAGAACCTGAACTGGCGGGTTATTGCATAGGATATGCCTGCGTTCAGTTTGGCACGCATGCCCCAGCCATTGTTGGCTCCAAGGAAGAAGGAAGGTCCGAGGGAGATGGAGAGGGGGAAGGACAGTGCCTCTTCCTTGTTCATCGTCCACGTTCCGGTTGCCATCACGCTGATTTGCTGGTCTCCATCCACCTTCGCATACTCTGCCATGCCGCCGAAGCTGAACATGCCTTCCCCATTTTTAAGCACTTCAAGCTGCACATCGAAGCCTCGCTCGGGACCGGGCCATTGGAAATCCATGAATGAAACCGAGGCTCCCACTGTCCACGTAAGCGGGGTGGGGTCGAATTCGGTACGACTGGTCGGAATAATCGGAGATGCGGGAGCTTTTGGGGTAAGGATCATCTTCTCGGCTTCTGCAGGCGCTTCTGTCGGAACTTCCATCGGCACATCAGCTACTTCTGCAACCTCGACAATCGGTTCTTGCTCAAGGGTCGGCGTCGGCAGTACCTGACTCTCCTCAGGCTCAGCAGCAGGGCTTTCAACAAAAGTGGGTGCAAACGGAATGGGTACTGCAGGTGCGCTTTGTGCACGACGTGCAAAAAGTGGAGAGGTGATCAGGGTGCTTACCGGGGGAGGAAGTACCTGCGCAACAGGTTTTGGTTCTTCTATAACCGGTTTCTCCTCGATGATTGGCTTCGGTGGCTGTGCTGGTGCCTCTTGGACTGGTGAAGCCAAAGCCACCGGCGGTGCGGGCTCGATTGTGTTCTCAGGTTCTTGTGGCTTGGTTGTTTCTGTGATCGGTTGCTGGACCAACGTCTCCTGCTGCACTTCTTGGACCATGACTGGAGTCTCACGGATTTCGAAGTACCAGTAGGTACCTCCAACCGCTGCCAGGGAAGCGACGACTATCAACGCTATTGACCAGATCTTGTTCACAACACACTCCTTACATAAGGTGATAACAACATTGCAGGTGGTTTGAGTACAAGTCTAGCATGAGATATCGCCCTTGGTGGGAAGAAAGAAGGATTTTTCTTGGTCTTTTCATGCATTTCCCCCTTCTTGGGGACCTTTGTCTGAGAATGGCAGGCAGGATGAGTGCATGGTACGCTCCGAATCCGGAGGAACCCCATGCGCGTATCGTTTTCAGTCTTGTTGCTGCTCTTCTGTCTTCCTCTCCCTGCAAGTGAGCCTGCGCTCTCGTTTGCCTGCGATCTTTTCTCAGCAGATGGCCTTTGGAAAGAGACCTGGAACGTGAGGCTTGAGGCACAGCTTGAGCTCAATGAGCAGTTCAGCCTCACCCTTCCGGTGACCTTGGCCGCCGAACGAGCCTATGGGGGCTCTACCTACCTCGAAGGAGGTCTCTTCCTCGCCTATAGGCCCTTCTCCCTCCGTTCTTACCTGCTCATCTCCTTGGTGCAGATTGGGTATCTGCAAAGCTATTTGTCCGAACAAGATCAGAATGTTCTCTTTCTCCATGAGATGGGCCTTGGGTATCGGTATGTCTTCCCCTTTGGCCTTGTTGCCGATCTCCGTCTCACGGTGCGCGATCCGAACGGGGTGTTCACAAGCGAATATGAAGAGCTTGCTTCTTGCTTTAGTGCATACGAGATGGTTCGTCTCTCCTTGCTGGTGGGGTGGTCGTTTCCTGTCCCTTCCCCCCTGTCCAAGGGGGGAGGAAAAACACTGGGGACAGGAGAAAGGAGTGCACAATGATACGAACAATCGGAAGATGGACACTGGTCATGGTTCTGATCATCCCCCTCAGTGGTTGCTCAATGGCGTTTCAGCCACAGAGCAAGGCGAGGATCAATGACGATGAACTGTTTCCTGCAGTACGAGAGATGATCGAGGAACAACAGGAAGTGGTCATGCCCTATCTTGGCGAGGAGATTGAGCGCGTGTTGGGCAGAGGTATGTATGATGCAGACCAGGTGGTTGAACAAACCCTGGGAGAACTGCAGGGGAGGGAGTATCTGGAGTTCTGTTATGTAGTGGGGCATAGCGAGAGCGAGGAGGATGTCCAGAAGGTGGTCTCCTTTGCCCACGGGTTGTTGGATGAAGCGCAACGCCTCGAACTGGACATGAAACTTGAGCAGACACGAAGTCTGCTCATGGCCGAAGCAGAGGTTCATGCGCGTGCCTTGGCTCCCAGCCAACGGGCCCCATTCTGGAAGGATATGCAGAAACTGGTGACCCGAACCCTGGTGCTCTTCACCGCAGGGGTGGTGTACGCCTGTATCCCGAAGGTGGTGTTCTGGGGGAAAGTCTCGGCTGCCACAGCCATCGCGGTGGCAACCGGGGTGGTTGCAAGCAGTGTCATGTCCATTTGGCGCTACTACCAGTTTGGGGGAAGTGCAGATCAGGCCTTCGGAGAGTGGCTTACCAGTGTGACCACCGAACCCGAACTCTCTTACGCACTTGCCGCAAGTGTGATGGCGGTGGGCAACACCCTGAAACGAGGAGCGGTGGTAACTGGTATCATCATCTGTGTCTTTGCTCTCTACAATGTGGTGGACATGGTCAAACCGATGCTGAATACCTATAATTTCACCGTCTGAACCGTGCTGCTCGGGAAGAGTACAGGTTGCTCCTCCTCTTGGTTTGTGGGATACTGGGAGGGACTCGAAATGAGGAAGGAGTAGCAAATGCACAGTCAACTTGCCAAGGAAATTCTCGAGCGGTTTCTCCGCTATGTTGTTATAGATACCATGAGTGATGAGGAGGCGGTGGTCACCAAGCGCCCTTCCACCGATGGACAGTGGGATCTGCTCAATCTTCTTGCCGATGAGCTGAAGGGGATGGGCATTACTGACCTTGAGGTTGATGAGCATGGGGTGGTCATTGCCCGCATCCCGTCCAACATAGATCATGCGGTCCCCACGGTGGCATTCATGGCCCATGTTGATACTGCCGATGATGTGAATGGCAATGGGGTGAAACCCAGAGTGATCGTAGCCTACGACGGCAAGGATATCCCCCTCAATGAGACCCATACCCTTCTTGCTGAGGAGAATCCGGAACTTGCAAACTACATCGGTCAGACGCTGATCGTCACCGATGGCACCACGTTGCTTGGAAGTGATGACAAGGCGGGGGTGGCAGAGATCATGAGCATCGCCCACCATCTGGCAAGCAATCCCCAGATCAAGCACGGGGTGGTCGAGTTCATCTTCACCAGCGACGAGGAGACCGGTGCTGGTATGGACAGCTTCCCCTATGAGAAGATCAGCTGTGACTATTGCTATACCATCGATGGGGGCAAGCGTTACGAGATTGAGAGCGAGTGTTTCAACGCCGCGACGGTGAAGGTGCACTTCAGCGGGGTGAGCTATCACCTTGGTGCTGCCCGAGGAAGGTTGGTCAACGCACTGACGATGGCTTCATTCTTCATCAATGCGCTTCCACAGGCCGAGAGCCCGGAAGCAACCGATGGGCGCTACGGCTACTACTGTGCCCAGAACATCAATGGAACTTCCACCGAACTGGATCTGACGCTCTATCTCAGGGATTTTGACCTCGATCAACTGAACCGAAGGATTGAAGCTCTCAAAAGTCTGGCAAAGACGGTCGAAGCACTCTATCCCCACGGGAAGGTTGCCGTCGATGCCAAGCATGTCTACTACAACATGGCCTTGGTGGCGAAAAACAAGCCCTTCGCCATGGACAACCTGCTTGCTGCAGGCAAGGAGCTGGGTATGGAGCTGAAGAGCGAGCTGATCAGGGGAGGTACAGACGGGGCGAGAATGGCCAATGAGCGGAACATACCCTGTCCGAATATCTTCACCGGTGGGCACAATCTTCACTCACGCTTCGAGTGGGCCGCCCTTCCTGCGATGGAGGATGCTGCTCGTCTGATTCTCAAGATCATTGAGGTTGGAGCACGTTGATGAGGCAGGTTCTGCTTCTCTTGGGCTTGCTGGTGCTGCTCTCGCCTTTGGGTGCAGCAACGCTTGCTCTTGATGCCGATCCGACCATAGATGCCAAGGTTGTCTCCCTCGTTGAGCAAGCGTTGTTGCAGTCAATGCTCCCTCGGTTGGCCGCTGATGGTCAGCTGGATGCAAGGCTGGAAACCACCAAGGTGGTTCAAGTCTATCATCTTGTCCTCACCTATGGAGAGCGAAGCATCTTCTTGGACGTAGGCTATGAGGTGGAGACTCTGGGAGAACGGCTGAGAGGCCAGCTCGACCAGGAGGGCCTTGCCCTGCTTGGCGAACAGGAACATCCCTATCTGCAGTACCGGCTTGGCAGTGGCTTTGCAAGCTCTTGCAAGCTGGATGTTGGACATCCCTATTGGGTGTTGGACGGCCAAAACCAGCGCTTGGGCCAAGTGGTGGCAACCAAGAACCATGCAGACAAGGAGCTCTCCTTTCTCTCCCAGCGTGGAGGAAAGAGCCTCGGGCTTGGCATGCAGCTTGTAGCGATGAGCCCTTTTTCTACCGCTCTTTCTACATCACTTGATCAGGCAGGGCACCTAGGCATCGACGTACGTCTCTCCTACGCGCTTGCACGCTATCCCTTCTCATTGGTTGCAAATGTGGGGTATGCACAGCCGGGATTGTCCCATGTCGATCTTGGGCTTCAATCCCTGATACCGCTCTCGCACCTGTTTGGAACCAAGTATCACTTGGTGCGTAATCTCAGCTTGGGCGCACAGGCTCTGGTGGGTATTGGATTTGGTTTGCCTGCGTCGTTCTCCCTACGCAGTGAAGGCTTGCTGTTTCTCTCCTATCAATTGGGGCCTTTTGCCCTGATGGTAGGAGGAGGCAACCGCATTGGCGCCGACTCGCTCGCTCTCGTTGAAGAAGGGCTTTTTTTCAGCGTGGGAACAGCGTACACTTATACACCATGAAGCATCATCGAGTCGGCCGCTCTCTTCTGCTGATCACCCTTTGCCTTTCCCTTCTTGCCTCCTGCACCTCGTTCTCCGACTTGGTGAGAGCCCAAGTGGAGGGTTTGCCATCATGGGTCTACTCCCCACAAAGTCGGAGTGGTCAGGTTTCTTTCGTCGGAAAGGGGAGTGCACCGCTTGCGTATAATGCACGTTTGCTTGCCTATGAGGATATTCTTACGCAGATTTCCTCCTATGTCGGTGAGGATGTTCGCGCTACCTACTATCGTGAACTCACCACCACCAACGCCATTGCCGATTTTGGTCTGACCATCTCAAACGAGCACGAGCGGGGGGAGCAACGCTCATATCAGGTGTTTCTCCTGGCTCGTCTGAACGAAACGCTGTTGGTCAACCGAAGAAGTATCGTAGCAGAGCAGATTCTCAAGCGCGATGCCGCCATCGAGGCCTTGGTACTCAGTGCAGACCAAGCCTACCGTGCCAATGATGACACCCAAGCCATTCGTCTCTATCTTGAGGCTGCCATCTTATCTTCTGAGGGACCGGTGAATGTAAGGAAGCATGAAACCGCAGAGCTCGTGCTGAAGGCGCAAACCTTCATTGAAGCGCTTCGCTTCAGTTTTCGAAACGAGCAACCCGATGCAGCTACTGTCGATGTGTATCTGAGGAGGAAGAGCCGTCTGCTTGCCCCAAAGGTGCTCAATGCTCGGGTTGATGCTAGCTTTGAAGCTCGCAACAGTCTTGGACGCAACTATACCGATTTTTTGCAGTTCAACACTTCCACCAATGGATTTTTTTCCTTTGTTCCCTACAACCAAGGCTTGCTGAAGGAGGGGCAGGTGACCTTCAGGGTTGACTTCTCTGATTTGGTCCCCAGGCTTACCGCCTCGCTCGCCCCTGAGTTTCTGAATCCGATTCTTTCTGCGATGGAAAGGGCGACCATCTCCTTCTCCTATGCACTGAAGATGCGTTCTTTTGACCAAGTGCTCCCTTCCTCGATCCAGGAGTACAGTATTGAAGGAGTGCTTCTTCCTGGTTCTCGTGCACTCTCCTCCTTCGCTCTGGAGCTGGGTCTGGATGGAGTCGCCACCGAGAAGCTGGCACTCTCTTCAGCCGACTTGGAAGAACAGGTTGGTGAGATTCGCTCCCGTTTGCCAAAGGCAACGCAAGTGATTTTGGGAACCGTTGGGGTGGCAACCCAGGAGCGGGTGAGAACAGAGTGGGTCGTGGTGGTCTCCGGACAGGTGGCCCTGTACGATCTGAACCCCCTGAAGGTGGTCTATGATAGTCAGGAAATCGAGGCAGTAGCCAGTGGTACTACCTTCGAGGAGGCCCGTGATGAGGCTTTCCGCCGCTTCGGCTCGATTGCAAAATATCTGGTTGGAGCTTACATGTTCAGAAATTGAACAGGTGAGCCAGCTCTCCTGGCGTATTGCTGATGATTCCCATCACCCCTGCTTTGATCAAATGCTGTGCAGCCTGCACGTCATCCACTGTCCAGGTACAGATCTGATAAGCAGTCTTGAGTGCTTGCCCTGCCTGAGCTTGTTCAGGTTTGAGATAGGATGGTCGGGCAACATATCTTCCCAACCCGTGCTGCAACACCCTCGGTACCGAGGCATCGCTGCTGTAAATCAGGGCAGTGGGGATCTGTGCCCCTGATAGGCGTTTGAAACGCAACAAGGAAACTGGGTTGAACGAGCTTACCACCACCTTTTTTGCAAGATGATGGGATGTGATCATTTTCAGCAGACGCTCCTCCAACCCAAGGGTGTGGATCGTTTCGCTCTTGATTTCCAGATCGTAGAGCAACGTGTCCCGGCATAGGGAGAAGACCTCATCCAGCAAGGGCAGTTCTGCATAGATTGTTTTGAGCTCGGCATAGGATAGTTCTGAGACCTCTGCATCCGTGCCAGTGACCCGTTTGAGATTGAAGTCATGGATGACCACCAGCTTCCCGTCAGCTGTTTGTTGCACATCCAGTTCCATCCCATCAAGATGGTCTTGGTGCAGACACGATGAGAACGATGCAAGGGTGTTCTCCTTACCGCCGTACCCGAGGCCGCGATGGCTATACAGATGGGGTCGGCTAAACACCTTTTTCATGACTGCGTTGCTCTTCTGATGCGCGCAACCTCAGCCTTCCACTTCCCGCTGTCCACCGTTTCCAGTACCAGCGGGATGTTGCACAGCCTTGGGTCGGTTGCAATGGCATCAAAGCAGGCCCAGCCGATGGTTCCCTCTCCCAGGCTTTCATGCCGGTCGAGACGGCTGCCTGCTTTCGCTTTTGCATCATTGAGGTGCATGCCGCACAGCTTCCCAAGGCCGATCAGCTCATCAAAACGTGAGAGCACTTTCTGGAGCCCTTCAACGGTAGACAGATCGTACCCGGCGGCATGGAGGTGGCAGGTATCGAGACAGAATCCCACCCGTTCCTTGGTCCGGCACATCTCATAGAGACGGGCAAGCTCTTCAAGCGTACTGCCGAGGTTTGTCCCTTGCCCCGCAGTGTTTTCGATGACAGCAATGGTATGCTCCGTATGCTCAAGAGCCTCATCTATGCACTGGCCGACCAATCGAAGACTCTCATCAGGTTCCACAAGGCCCAAGTGTGAACCGGGGTGGAAGTTGAGAAGCCTCAACCCCAGCTGTTCGACTCGCATTAGCTCGTCTCTGAAGGCCTCAAGACTGATGGCTCTTTTCTCTGGGTCTGGGTGTCCAAGGTTGATGAGATAGGAGTCATGTACGAGAATTTGGTTGGGTTTGAAGCCTGCTTCTTCTGCTTTCACGCGAAAAAGGTTCGCCTGCTCGGGCTCAATGGGCTTGGCCTTCCACTGCCGCTGGTTCTTGGTGAACATGCCCAAGGCATTGCACTCAAGCTCCTTGGCACGATCGAATACCAAGTCCAATCCTCCTGCGATGCTGAGATGGGGTCCTACGGTATGCATAGGCACACGCTAGCTCTGATGACGAGGGTTGTCAATCATCACCGCTCGTGCTAGTGTCCTGTCATGAGGAGTGCCGAGGCATGAGTGAACGCATTTGGACTGTTGGTGATGAGGTTTCCGGATTCCAGTTGATGGAGATTTCCCATCTGGAGGAGTACAAGGGAACCGGGTATCTCTTCAAACATATTGAAACCAACTTCGAAGTCTTCCAACTGGTGAATGATGACACTGAGCTGTTCTTCAGCTACATCTTCCGCACACTCCCCAGCAACGACTGCGGCATCGCCCACATTCTCGAACACTGTGTGCTGGCTGGGTCTGAGCGCTATCCGGTGCGCGACCCCTTCATGTCCTTGCTCAAGGGGAGCACCAACACGTTCATGAACGCGATGACCTACCCGGACAAGACGCTTTATCCGGCTGCAAGTCCCTTGAAAAAGGATTTTGACAACCTCTTCCATGTGTACACCGATGCGGTCTTTGCTCCCTTGCTTCGGGAGGAGACCTTCTGGCAGGAAGGGGTGCGACTCGTCTGTGATGGGGAGACCTGTCACTTTGAGGGTGTTGTCTACAACGAGATGCTCGGCGATGGTGCCGACCACGATTCGGTTGTCGGCAAGGGTTCGGTCCGTTCCCTTTTTCCCGATACTCCCCTTGCCTTTGAGTCGGGTGGAAACCCAGAGCAGATCATCAAGCTGGACTACCAGCAATTTCTGGCCTTCTACAGCCAGTTCTATCATCCGTCCAACGGCAAGCTTTTTCTCTATGGCGCACTTGATGTCGCCGAGAAGCTGGCATTCCTGGATGCAGAGTATCTCAAGACCAGAGGATCGCTGAACATCAACAGCATCTGCCCGCCCGCCAAGAAGTGGGACAGGGAGCGGAAGGTGACCCTCACCAGCCCGATGGAGGAGGGGGAATCGAAAGACAACTCCTCTATCGTACTCTCATGGGCAACGAATGAGGTGACTGATACCTTGGAAGTGGTTACTCTCTCCACCTTGGTGGATATCCTTCTGGGAAATCCTGCAGCCCCCCTATACAAGGCTCTCTTGGAGAGTGAGCTGGGTCTGGACATCTCACCCGAAAGCGGAATGAGTGCTGATTTCAGGCAAATGCCGTTTTTGGTGGGGTTCAAGGGCATTGCCAGTGACAAGGAGGAGGCTGCCAAAGAGTGCATTCTCTCTTCTCTTGCCCAGATTGTGAAAGAAGGGCTCGACCCCAAGCTCATCGCCACATCCATCAAGCGCTCGCGTTTCAAGCAACTGGAGATTCCGGGGGGCATCCCCAATGGCTTCAGATCTCTCAATCGCGCCCTGCGCGGGTGGAACTACGACCTTTCCCCAACGTGCACCATTGAGTCGGCAAAGCCGCTTGCAGAGCTTGAACTCCAGCTCGAGGCGAATGGACGCTACTTTGAACAGTGGATCGAGAAAAACCTTTTGGAAAACCAGCACCGATGTCTGGTAACCGTCAGACCCGATGCTGATCATCAGAAGCGACAGAATGAGGCCATTGCCAAGCATGCCCAAGGCATTGCAGAGGAGCTGGGCAAGAAGGGGCTGAAGCAACTGATGCAGCAGAACCAACGCTTCATGCTCTTCGAGCAGGATTCCGATACCCCTGAAGCCTTGGCGAAGGTTCCGTATCTGCACCTCAGTGATCTTCCGGTCACCGTCCGTACCAATGAGCACGAGCTGGTGCTCTCTGGCGGCCAGGACCTCTATATCCGTCCCCTGTTCTGCAATACGATTGTCTATGCTGACTTTGCAGTGCGTTGTGAGGACCTGAGTGAACGGGAGCTGCTGTTGTTGCCGCTGTTCACCCGCATGGTACAGATGACCGGCCTCGGAGAGCTTTCTTACAGTGAAGTCTCGCAAAAGCTGAAACACCTCACTGGGGATTTCAACCTGTTTGTTGAGATGGGTTCGTCCAATCGCGGTGAGGATACCATGGTTATGCTGTGCAGGACCAAGACCTTGTATGAGGATTTTGAGCAGGCGATGCTCTTCATCAGTGAGTTGCTGGGCAAGGCAAACGTGACCGACCTGAAGCAACTGAAGCTGGTGCTGAACAACTATCGCACCGACTTTGCCGATAGTGTCACCTATAGTGCACACAGCTTTGCTTCCCTCAGTGCGGCCAGTGTCTTCAGTCCCATCCAATGGGAAGGGGAACAGCTCTCAGGACTCCAGCAGTGGTTCTTCTTGGAATCGATCAAGGACGATGCCCTTGCACTCCTTGCCCAAGAGTTGGCGTTGCTGCAGAAAAAGCTTCATAACCGAAGGCGCCTGATCAGCCACCTCAGCTGTGATGAGGAGCAGGTCACTTCGCTTTCAAATGTGTGGGAACGCTTCACCCTCTCCTTTGCTGAGGGGGAGGAGATTGTAAGAAAACAGCGCTTCTATGAGCAGGTGAGCAAAGGTCTGGTACATGAAGTGCAGCTCTACCGGCTTCCCTCGACTGTCAGCTATGCAGCTTGGGCTATGCGTACCAGCGCCAAGGGTACCCCCCTGCAGGCCGCCCAGGTGGTGCTCGGCCAACTGCTCAGTACCAATGATCTCTGGGAGGTTATCCGTGGTCAGGGTGGGGCCTATGGGGTCTCCGCAAACGCAGATGTCATGGAGGAGATGTTTGTCTTCTCCTCCTACCGTGATCCGCGTATTGCAGGCACCTATAGTGATTTCAAACGTATTCTCACCAAATATGCCTCTGCTCCAATCGAACAGAAGCAGATTGAGAATGCCCTGATTACTACCATTGGTTCAGAACTGAAGCCACTCTCTCCTGCACAGGACTCTATGTTGGCTTTCCGCCGGTTGCTCTATCACATTACCGATGAGTTCAGGGCGCTGAGGCGTGAACAACTTTTCAAGGTGGATGGAAAAGCAATCAATGAAGGAGCGCAAGCTTTGCTTGATAACGCGGTTCGCGAGGACTCGTATGTGGTGCTCTCCGGCTCCCAGCTCTTGGAAGTGGAGAAAGAGAAGCATCCTATGCTTGATCGTCCTTCTGTCCGTTTGCCGTTGTAGGCCTTTCGCCCCAAATTCGGGCCAACGAGTTCAGTTCCTTCGGATCCTTGAGCTTGAGCACAACGCACTGGCGCAGGCTTGCTTGGCTCTTGGCCACATCCTGGGCAAGGGCAAGGCAGGATGGGCATCCGCACAACCCGCAATCGATCCCAGGGAGGGCGGCGAGAATCCTGTCGACCTTCTCCAGTTTCTGCAAGGCTTTCGAGCGGTCCTTGTCCAATCCCATCACCTGTTTCGGTTGGGGGGCTTCCAAGCAAAGGTTGTTCTCAAAGGATGGCCTTTGGACGAGAATGCGCTCGACCAGATCCTGAGAGAGTATCTTGGGAAGCGCTGTTGACCAGTGCCTCAGCTGTTCGGTGGCCAGAAAACGGTTGCGGACGGTGAGAATCCCACCCACACACCCTTCGGCACAGGCATCAAGCTCAAGGAACCGCAAACTTGTCTCCTGTTCGTCCTCAAGGATGTCGAGAAACTCAATGACATTGTGCATCTCATCAACAGCCAAGGCTCGACCGCTCTGGTTCGAGCTCTGGCCTTTCACCAGGCTCCAGCGCAAGGCTTTGCGGGTGCAGTGGGGAAAGGTGAAACCGGCGTTTTGGTTTGCATACTTCTCCTTATCCCGTGCCAGCAAGGTGCTCACCTGATTGTAAGCGGTGTCGAAGTTGATGATTCCGTCGAAGAGACGATGCTCTTCCGATCCCTCAGTCTTGAATTGTGCGATCTTTGCGGCACAGGGGGTAAGATAGAAGATGCCCAGGCTCTCTCCAAGGGCTTTCAATTCGCTCTTCGCAAAGATGGCGGTGACTTGGGCAGGGGATCGGAGTCTGGTCAGATTTCCTACCAAGAGAGGATAGCGTATCTGAATGAGGCGCTGGACTGCAGGGCAGAAGTTGCTGATGAGCGGGAGGGCCTGCGCGTTCTCCTTTGCCTCCAGGATATCGAGGATATCCACGCCGGTCTCTGCGAGGTAGATGTGGGTGAAGCCGATCTCATAGAGAGCAGAGAGCACCTGGGTAACGGTGAAAGTATCGGGAAACTGAGCGAAGAAGGGGGCTGGGATGATACCCACCCGATAGGTGAACCTTTGCAGCTGCGAAAGGGGATCTTGCTCGATTTTGATGGCATCGTTTGGACAGACGGCCATGCATTGGCCGCAGTCGATGCACAGCTCTGCCGAAATCCAGGCCTTTCCCTTGGCGATACGGATGGCACCGGTGGGACAACGTTTCATGCAGTGGGTACATCCCTTGCACGCATCGTTTAGTACCTGTAGGGAGTGGTGGAAACCCGCTTCGCTCATTCGCCCTCCTTCAGGCAGAAGCGCATGGTGATGTGGGTATGCTCCCCCGCCTTGGTCTGGATGGTGAGATGGTCACAGTTCTTCTTGATATTCGGCAATCCCATTCCTGCACCGTAGCCGAGCTCTCTGACCTGCTCGCTCGCTGTTGACCAACCTTCGGTCATGGCCAGATCGAGATTGGGTATCCCCGGGCCGGTGTCGATTACCTGGATGGTGATCTCTTCTTCCTCAAGATCGCAGACAATTCTTCCCCCGAATGAGTGAGCAATCACATTGACCTCCGCCTCAAAGACGGCGACCATGATGCGTTTGATCGTAAACGGGTTGATGTTCAGCTGTTTGAGCAATCGTTTCAGATTGCTTGAGGCAACACCTGCCACTGAGAAGTCTTGTGCTGGGACGAGGTACTCTTGTCGCATCTCAATATACCGGCTTCAGCCCTTGTGCGAAGAGGAGCCCACTGGTTTTGAAGAGGGAGTAAGAGGTGTAGGCAAGAGCAATGTTCAGCTCGTTTGCCATGTCGATCATAGTCTGGCTGGGTTTCTTGTTGCGCACCAAAAGGATGTTGGAGATGTCACTCATCTCTGCGGTCCTGATGGCCTGGTTGTTTGACAAGCCGGTGATCAAAAGGATGTCGTCCTCCAAGATGGTGAGCACGTCACTCATCAGATCACTGGCAAAGCCCCGTTTTACTTCGTCTTCCAGATGGGACTCTCCACATACGAGGACCCCATCTACACATGCAAGGATATCTTTCAGTTTCATAAGGGAGAGTATACCATGCCTGAGGGCTGTGGCGGTAGGGTAAATCCAGCTTCCCTTTCTCGCTTTTTGCCTTTCAAAAAGAGAGGTGAGAAGCTATACTGGCGTAAAGAGGAGGTTTTGCGTGAAATACATCGGAGCATTGGACCAGGGGACAACCAGTACCCGTTTTATTGTGTTTGACGAGACGGGGACCATTGTTAGTTCTCATCAGCTTGAACATCAGCAGATTTTCCCTCAACCCGGTTGGGTCGAACACGATCCTTGGGAGATTTGGGACAACAGCAGCGAATGTATCAGCAAGGCCCTCAAGGCAGCAAACCTGAAAGGCAGTGACATCAAAGGAATCGGAATCACCAACCAGCGGGAGACCATTGTCGCTTGGAATCCAAAGACCGGAAAAGTCTGGCACAATGCCATTGTCTGGCAGGACCTCAGGGGCGCAGAGCTCATCGAACAGCTGAAGAAAGAGGTGGAAGCTTCGTATCTGCAGAAAAAGAGCGGGCTCATTTTCAGCCCATACTTTGCGGCCAGCAAGATATCCTGGTTGCTTGCACACGTCGAGGGATTGAGAGACGAGGCTGAGAAGGGTGATGTGGTCTTTGGAACCATCGACACCTGGCTTACCTGGAACCTTACCGGAGGCAAGGCCTTGGTTACCGATGTGACCAACGCCAGCCGCTATTTGCTTATGAATATCGAGACCTGTCAGTGGGATGACGAGCTGCTTGAGCTCTTCAATATTCCCCGGTGTGCGCTTCCGGCCATTGTTCCCTCCTCAGGGACTGTCTATGCCAATACCACCCCCAGCGGACCACTGCGGGCAGAGGTTCCCGTGTGCGGGATTTTGGGCGACCAGCAGGCAGCGCTGTTCGGGCAAGCCTGTTTCTCCGAAGGGTTGGGCAAGAGTACCTACGGGACCGGCTGCTTTCTGTTGGTGAACACCGGCCACAAGCTTGTTGCCTCTGAGCAAGGCTTGCTCACCACGGTTGCCTACCAGCTGGGGGATGAGCCACCTTTCTACGCCTTGGAGGGTTCGATTGCAGTTGCCGGCTCGCTTGTCCAATGGGCGCGTGATAATCTGAAGATTGTCTCAAATCCGCAGGAACTGGACAAACTGGCCTCCTCTGTGCCAGACTGCGGCGGAGTATACATCGTCCCTGCTTTCAGTGGTCTCTTTGCTCCCTACTGGAGAAGTGATGCCCGCGGGGTTATTGCAGGCCTTACGGGTTTTGCTACCCGGGCTCATCTGAGCAGGGCCATCCTGGAAGCCACTGCTTTCCAGGCCCATGATATTTTCAAGGGCATGGAGCAGGACAGCGGCATCAAGATGACTACCCTGAAAGTTGACGGTGGACTTACGAACAGCACTCCGCTGATGGAGTTCCAGGCCGACCTTCTGGGCATCCCTGTCATCCGGCCCAAGGTGGTGGAGACCACCGCCCTTGGAGCGGCATATGCTGCAGGGCTTTCGGTAGGAATCTGGAAGGATTTGGACCAGCTCTCCGCCTATTGGCAGGAAGAGAAACGCTGGGAACCAAAGATGGATGATGAGGTGCGTCAGCAGAAGATACGGTTCTGGAAGAAAGCAGTGAACCGTACCTTGGATTGGGTAACCGAAGAGTAGGAGAACCGAATGGTCCTTGATACGATGCAGTCCATGCTCTCAGTAGTGCGTCCCGCCTTGCAGGTGGGCTTGCTTGCATGGGTTTTCTATCGATTCTACACAACCATTGCCCAAACCAAAGCCCAGCAGCTCATCAAAGTGGTGGTGGTCCTCTTCGCTACCTATGCAGTCAGCTACATCCTCAAGTTGGAGGTGCTGCTGTTCTTCTTTCGCTACATCAGCATTCCAGCAACCATCTTCATCTGCATCGTCTACCAACCCGAGCTGAGGCGTTCCTTCACCCAGTTGTGGAGTGGGGGGAGCCGGCTGTTCCGCATTGGTACGCAAACCACGAGCAGCGACCAGATTGATTCGATCCTCAATGCGTGCAATGTACTGGTGAACAAGCGGCGTGGAGCCCTGATCGTGTTCCCTCGACGTTTGGGTATCAAGAACATCATCGACAGCGGGACCAGGATCAATGCGGACCTCTCCACCTCTCTCATCCTGACCGTATTCGACCACGACACGCCGTTGCATGATGGGGCGATGGTCATCCAAGGGGGAAGGATTGTTGCAGCTGGTTGCTATCTTCCGCTTTCAGAGCAGACAGACATCAAGAAGAGTTTTGGTACACGACACCGCGCAGCCTTGGGACTTGCCGAGGAGTCCGATGCTGTGGTGTTGGTCGTCAGTGAGGAGACCGGAGCGATCAGCATGACCTACAATGCAAACCTCTACTACGACCTTGACACCAATACGATCAAGCGCATGTTGCTTGCACTCTTCAGTTACCATGACATTACTCCCGAGGAGCTTATGCAGGAGGCCGGCAGTGATGAAGCTGAGTAAGTACCTGCAATCGTTTTTGGTCAATTGGCCGGCCAAAGTGCTTTCGTTGGTCTTTGCCCTCCTGGTGTATGTCTTCATCCAATACTCCACCATGGGAGCAAGGGTGGTGACCATCCCTGTCCAGGTGAGTCTTCCTCCCTCCCTTGAGGCACAAAGCCTTGTACCGACATCGGTGGAAGTCATCATCCGTGGAAATGAGGATGTCATCTATCTCATCGATCCCAATGCCATCAAGGCATCCATTGATTTCTCTGCTGTAGAGCAAGAGGGCATCTCCACCGCCTTGGTGGTGCTCAGTTACGAGGAACGCGTATTCGATAGTGCCGGTATCTCCTTGGTGGCGAATCCCAACCAGTATCGGATTCTCTTCTCGGTGAGGAGCTCGCCTTGATGGATATGGGAATCGGCATTGATGTGGTGAACATCGACCGAATGAAGAATCTCTCTGAACATGCTTGTGAGCGGATGTTCCACCCAATGGAGTTGCAGGAAGCAACAGGGCTCTCCTCTGAACGTCGTGCGGAGTTTCTTGCCGGTCGCTTTGCGGTAAAGGAAGCCTTCGGAAAGGCCCTGGGTACCGGTCTCTCCGGACTGAGCCTGCAAGATATCCGTGTGGAACGACAAAGTGATGGGCGACCTGTGCTTCATCTGGAGGGCAAGGCTCTGCAGCTGTTGGGCAATCGCAAGGCCTTGGTCTCCATCAGCCATGACCAGCCGGTGGCTGTTGCCATGGTGGTGCTCGGGGGTGACCATGGCCCGCTCTGATTGGAAACGACCCGAGCTGGAAATGCTCGGCGAAGGGCTCAGAAGAATTCGGCTCACCGTAAGTTACCATGGAAGTCATTACAGCGGCTGGCAGAAACAGTCCAACGCACTTGCGGTGGCCGAGGTTCTGGAGAAGGCCGTGGAGCAGATGATCGGCGAGCGCGTGGAGATCGTAGGCAGCGGCAGGACTGACAGCGGGGTGCATGCCCTAGCTCAGGTCTGCCACATGGATATCGCCAACCAGAAGGTGCAAGCCTCGGTCTTCCGTTGCGCTTTGAACCGATTGCTCCCCACTGACATCAGGATCCTGGACAGCAGTGAGGTGGATGGCTCTTTTCATGCCCGCTATACCACCATGGCAAGGGTGTACCGCTATTACTTCAAACAGGAAGAGGATATGACTGCCTTTGACGACCAGTTGGTGGCTAAAGTGAAGCATTTCCCCTCTCTTGAGGTGCTCAACGGCTATGCAAAGGTTTTGCTTGGCACCCACGACTTCACCACCTTCACCGCAAGCGGGGATGTATGTCCGAGCAAGTGGCGTGACATCTATGAGTCCTACTGGTCGCTCGAGACCGACCGATGGGGCTTTCCCCTACTCAGCTATACCATCTGCGGCAACGCCTTCCTGTACAAGATGGTGCGTTCGCTGGTAGGTTCCATGATGGAGTTTGCAACCAAAGGCGTGCCTGTCGAGGAGTTTTCGGCCATTCTGGAGAGCAAGGAGCGCAGCAGGGCAGGCAGAACAGCCTCGGCCTCCGGACTCTATCTCTACCGCATCAGTTATGATCGGGATGAATACGCGTGGTTTGAGGAGGTAGGCCATGACAGCTGACCAAGCCAAGGTTGAAGCGCTGGCCTATGCGCTCAAGCAGTTCGTCGATGTATGTGATGAGGCTGAAGCGCTCGTGGGAGAGAAGCCTCTCACTCCCAGTGAAGTGGATTTTCAGGCGCTCGCACGCACCATGCTTCCCCAGACGATTGACCCACAGAGTATACAGGGGACCGGTCTGAAACAACTTCAGCATCTGGTTGAATACTGCTCCAAGTGCAAGCTCAGCGGAACACGGAGCCATACCGTATTTGGGGAGGGGGTCATCCCGGCCCGACTGATGGTCATCGGCGAGGGTCCTGGAGCTGAAGAGGATGCAACCGGCAGAGCCTTTGTGGGCAAGGCAGGCAAGTATCTGGACAGCTGGTTGGGAGCCATCTCGATGAGCCGTGAGACGAATGTGTACATCGCTAATATCGTCAAATGCCGTCCACCGGAGAATCGCAATCCTGAGAGCGATGAAATCTCGGCCTGCATTCCCTACCTCAAGCGCCAGATCCAATTGGTGAAGCCCCAGATCATCCTGCTTGTCGGTTCAGTTGCCAGTCAAGCGCTGCTTGAAACCACCGACGGGGTGGGGAAGCTGCGCGGTCGTTTCTTCCGCTATGAGGGCATACCGGTGGTTGCCACCTACCATCCTGCAGGGGTGCTGCGTAACCCAGAGCTCAAGCGCCCGGTGTGGGAAGACCTGAAGAAAGTGGCAGCCTATCTGGCAACCCCGCTGAACGGGAGGTCCTGATGCCCAACTTTGTGGAAGTTGTCCTCGACCTTCCGCTGAAGGACCCGTACACCTACAGTATCCCTGATGCACTCAAGACAGTCGTCGGAATCGGCCAGCGTGTGGTGGTCCCCTTCGGCAAGCGGGAGATGACGGCCTATGTGATTGCAGCACTGGATAGCTTCGAAGCGTCCTACGAGGTCAGGCCGATCAAACGGGTCATCGACGAGAAACCATTGTTCGGAGAACAAAGCATTGCCTTGGCACAGTGGATGGCACGCTTCTATTTGTGCAGCCAAGGCGAGGCCTTGAGCATGATGATTCCTGGTGGCAGACGCGACTCCAGCCCCCCGGTGCTGGATGTGGAGGAGGATCTGCTGCTTGAGAAGGTCGAACACCTCAGTGATGAGCAGCAGAGTGCCATTGATGCAATTCTCTCATCCTCCAAGCAGATGCACTACCTCTTCGGGGTGACCGGAAGCGGCAAGAGCGAGGTGTTCCTGCGCTGTGCGGAATCGGTGATAGCGCAGGGCAAGTCGGTCATCTATCTGGTGCCAGAGATTACCCTTACCCATCAATTGGCAAGGCAGGTGACCAATCGTTTTGCCAACAAGGTGGCCATCCTTCACTCCGCCCTGACTCCGAGCCAGCGATTGAGAGAGTGGAAGCGCATCCTCAATGGGGAAGTGCAGCTTGCCATCGGTGCACGGAGTGCGGTCTTCGCTCCCTTTCCCAACCTTGGCCTGATCATCCTCGATGAGGAGCATGAGAACAGCTACAAGAGTGGCAACACTCCTCGCTATCATGCCCGTCAGGTAGCCCAAAGACGATGCCAAACCGAGAAAGCCTTGTTGATCATGGGCAGTGCCACCCCCTCCTTGGAGGCGTACAGCCTGATGCAGGAGGGGACGCACGTCCAGGCTCACTATCTGATGAAGCGGGTGGCCGGTGGCAGCATGCCCAAGATGGAAGTGGTCAACCTCGCATTTGAGAAGTCAGTGATCAGTACTACGCTCAGGCAGGCTATCAATGAGACGCTTGCCTCCAAGCATCAGGTCATCCTCTTTCTCAACCGAAGGGGCTTCTCCTACTTTTTCCACTGCAACAGTTGCGGCTATGAATTGCGTTGTCCCAACTGTGCTGTCTCGCTGACCTATCATAAGGGTGCAAACCAGATGGTTTGCCACTACTGCGGCTACCGCTCCGCGCCGATGAAGGTCTGTCCGGAGTGCCGAAGCCTTGATGTCTCCTACAGTGGATTCGGGACCGAGATGGTCGAGCAGGAGGTGCGTGCACTGTTTCCCCAGGCCCGCATCGAACGACTCGATACGGACAGTGCCAAACAAAAAGGCCATGTGGCCAAGGTGCTTTCCGACTTTCGTTCTGGTGAGATAGATATCCTTTTGGGAACACAGATGGTGGCCAAGGGCTTGAATTTTCCCTTGGTACAGTTGGTGGGTATCGTGCTTGCAGACAGTGGGATGAACATTCCTGATTTTCGTGCCCAAGAGCGCACGTTCAGCCTGCTGGTTCAGGTTTCAGGCCGTGCGGGCCGATACAATGACCAAGGAAGGGTCATCATCCAGACCTTCCACCCGGAGAATCCTGCCATACGGTACGCACTGGAAGGGAATCTCGAACGCTTCTATGAAGAGGAGCTTCAGGTGCGCAAGGATACCGGGTTCCCCCCCTACAGCCGATTAGTCAATCTGGTTTTGCGTGGCCGTAGCAAGGAGAAGGTGGAGCGAGAGTCTGAAGTACTGGAAGGGCGCTTCAATCAGTGCGCAAAAGAGGGAAAGACCGAGGTCTTGTGCACCAATGAGTGCCCCTTGGAGAAGATTGCTTCCAACTATCGCTACCATCTCCTCATTTCAGGACGCGAAGCAAGTGAGACCCACCATCTGGTGGCCACCGTGCTGAGTACCTACACCCCTCCATCGGGTGTATATCTTGAGGTCGATCTCGATCCCTTGCAGCTGCTCTAGGCCCTTACCGGTCGAAGAGGGCTTGGGCTTCCTCGGTCACATCGGTCTCATCGAGCTTGCAGAGGGTGCAGGTCCTGGGGCCTACCGCCGGGATGGTGATGTTCAGCCTCAAACGTACCAGTGTTCCCACACTGCCTCCGCTGAAATCCATATCCATCGAACCGTACTGGGGGAAGGTTGGGCCGGTCAGTGAATCTGTACCATCAATCAGCACCCCATTTGCATTGGTGTAGTTGGCATAGGTTCGTACGATGGAGTTGGTCAAGCAATGCCTGGATCCTGAGTTGGGTTGCAGTAAGGGGAAGTTCATCATCCTCACAGCCGGTGGTGAGCAGAACAAGAAATAGAGCCAGTACGCATAGGGCAAACCTTCGCATTGCCATCTCCTTTCAGGTCTGGGTGCGATGCCTCTTCTTAGGGATGGGCAGAGGTATCCTGTCACTCAGACTCTGCTATACAAAATTGTAAATCTGTCATGATGTTTTGCCTAGATTTCTCTCTTCTTTGTCCTGTGGGTGTACTGGCTCTCATGAAGTTGACCAGAGAGTGGCGTGTTGGTATAGTTGAGTTACTATGTTAGATATTTATACACTAGGTGAAGAGGTGCTTGGAGAAAAGTGCCAACCGATAACCAAATTTGACAGCGGCTTGCGTGTGCTGGTAGATGCCATGTTCGAAACGATGTCCGAAGCAGATGGAGTCGGCCTTGCCGCCCCGCAGGTAGGCGTACCCAGCCGCTTGTTTGTGATCAACATCCAGGGAGTCGAGAAGCGTGCGTATATCAATCCGCAGATCATCGAGACTTCCATCGAGACTGATATCTCAGAGGAAGGATGCCTCTCCATCCCCGGCGTCTGGCACGATGTCCAGCGGCCCGCCAGGGTTACCGTGCAGGCCCAGGATATTGAAGGAAAGGTGTTCACGGTGAAAGCGGAAGGTCTGCTCGCCCGTGCCATCCAACACGAGAATGACCATCTCAATGGGGTTCTGTTCATCGACCGTCTCTCCGACGAAGAGAAGGAGAAGATGGTGAAAGCATATGAGAAACGCACCAAGGGAAAGAGGAGAAAAGAGCGGTGAGGATCCTGTTTGCAGGAACAAGTGAGATCGCAGTACCTACCCTGAGGGCCTTGGCAGAGCATTTTGAGATCGGAGCGGTGTTGACAAATACCGACAAGCCTCAAGCTCGCAGCAAGGCCCTTGTTCCGTCTGCGGTCAAAGAGGAGGCGCTTAGGCTCGGCCTTGAGGTGGTGCAGTTTGACCATCTTGGCAGTGATGCTCGCGCTGCCATCGCTCCCTTTGGATGTGATACCTTGCTCTGTTTCGCATATGGACGAATGTTCGGCCCAAAGTTTCTCGGCCTGTTCTCAGGTGAAAAACTGAACATCCATCCCTCCCTGTTGCCGCTGTTGCGCGGTCCAAGCCCCATCCAGGGGGCCATTCTCAGCCAAGCGACGATGACCGGCATCAGTATCCAGCGCATCGCCGCCGAGATGGACTGTGGGGATATCCTTGCTTCCTGTACGATGCCTCTTGGGGGAACAGAGACCACCGAAAGTCTGGGAACTTTGGTCAGTGAGAGGGCTGCGTCCCTTGCTCTCACTTCTTTGGGAGCACTGCAAGCAGGAACTGCGACCTTTTCTCCGCAGAAGGGAGAAGCAACCTATACCACGCTCATTGATGCTTCGATGGGAGTGCTTGATTTTCATCAGAGTGCAAAAACCCTCCATGCCCAGATCAGGGCCCTTGTTCCTTGGCCGAAGGCAAGAACCGTTTACGAAGGTCAAACGCTGATGCTCACTTCTGTTTATGGCACGCTTGCCGAAGCTGGCAGCGATGCAGTACCTCCAGGTGTGGAGCCAGGCACGGTGGTGGGAAAGCAAAAGGGAAAAGGCATAGCCATAGCCACCGGTGACGGCCTGTTGTGGGTGACTCACCTGCAACTGGAGAAGCGTAAGGAGTTGGATTATCTCTCCTTCCTCAATGGAAACCAGGGTTTCCTCTCTGGTCGGTTAGGCTAACCGTATGAGGCGCCTCCTTGCTGTGCTGCTGGTTCTGTTGAGTCTCAGTACCCTGTGTGGCTCTCCCAAGATTGCACTGGTACTCTCCGGTGGAGGGGCTCGGGGCCTTGCCCACGTCTCGGTACTGGAGGCTCTTGAAGAGAAGGGAATTCCGATCGACCTGGTGCTTGGAACCAGCATGGGCAGTCTGGTTGGTGGACTTTACAGTGCCGGATACACGCCAAAAGAGATACGATCTCTGCTTGAAGAGACGGATTTGATTGGGCTCTTTGCAGAACCGGTGCTCGACACAAAGCGCGAGCAGGATGATGTTTTTGCCTACACGCACAATCAAGCCTTCTCCCTGGGATTCGGGGAAACAGGAATCGGCAGCTCTCCTGCATTCATCGGTGATCAGCGTATTCTTGAATTGCTTGGCTATCTCTTTGCCAAGCATCCATCCCCAGTGGATTTCGATGCACTTCCCATCCCGTTTCGCTGTGTGTCCGCAGATGCCATGACCAAGGAGCGGATCGTGCATGCAAGCGGCTCCTTGGTTGGAGCAATCCGAAGCAGCATTTCCATCCCCATTGTCTTTACTCCCTATCCTTACGAGGATGGGCGCTTGGTGGTGGATGGAGGGGTGGTGGACAACCTCCCCATCGAGTTGGCACGTTCTCTTGGAGCTGATATTGTCATAGCCTGTGATGTGAACGAAATGCAGGTGCTCAACTATTCAGCGTTGGAAAGCCTTTCCGCCATGACCATGCAGACCATCATTCTTGTTACCCAAGACACAGCCCAAAAACAGCACAGCCAAGCAGACTTGGTCTTCTTTCCAAAGCTTGAGGATGTCTTTGCCTTGGATTTCAACAAGTATGAGCACATTCTTGCACAGGGACACCAGGCTGTGGAGGAGAAAGCAGATGAGCTTGAGCAACTGGCACATCGCATTGCTGAGCAACGCGAGCTGAAGGTGCTTGACCCTGACCGCTTGGGGAGCTACAGCTTGCTGCCGAGTCCGGTAATTCTTCAGCTGACGGTGAAAGACATCTCCCTGAAAGCTGCCGATATGCTTGTGGATGCCTCGATGTTTTCACGCTTTTTAGGACGTCGCTTGAACAAACAGACTGCTACCGAGCTCAATCTGAGGATGAGGGAGATACGGAAAGCCCATGCCTTGGCCACCGTCAGTTATGAGATGGCTGAGGATGGGGTGCTCCTGATCCAGACACGGGGATTCGGAAAGAAAAGTGCAAACATCAGCATGGGCTTTCAGATGGATGCAGGATTTTCCAGTACGCTTCCTTCCTCTTCTTCGGCTTGGTACCGTTCTGATGTGTTCTTGGATGCCTCGCTGGCCCAGCTTGGTGACACTGATTTCACCTTTCTCATCCAGGCGAGCCTTGGGCAGAGAACCGGGGTGGAGTTCGGCCTCAGCCATCCATTTGCCATGAATGCCCTTGGTAGGTGGAATGTTCATCTAGCGCTCTCCTATGCAAGCGGCAGTATGTCAACGCGCAATGCCTTGGTGGATGCCCAGCGCAGCGCACCGCTCGATCGTGCGTTCCGTACTACCATCGGCCTGGACCTGTATATGGGTGAGTATACCCATGTGAAGCTTGATGGGTGGTATGATCTTATCGCACTGCACGACAGTCGTTATCCCCAGCAGTTTTTGGCCTTCCCCCAGCTTGAGCTGAGCCTGCTCTCCTCCACCTTGGACAGCCGCTTTGCCTCGCATGGCTATCGGTTGGATATGCTCGCCAGAATCGGCTATCTGGATACGGCCATGTACGCCTACCGGCTCGCTTGGGAGCAGAAATTTGCCCTTACATATGCAGACACCTTGGGCTATGACCTGCAAGTTTCCCATCTTCGTGAGCGCTATGAATTGCTTTCCAGCTATGCAGACATGGGGTTTCCTTTTGGAGTTCCCGGGTACAGCCCGCTCTCATTGAGACGGGATTTGGCAATGGTGGGAAGCAGTTGGACCCATAGGCTGGCCGAGGTGTTGGGGTATCCAGCGTTCTGCAAGGTGAACCTTCGGTTCGCCCTCTTCGATGAGTACGACCCCTACCAAGGCGTGAGTGCTTCCTCTGACACGCTGCTCTTCCCCAACCAATGGGATCTTGGCCTGGGCCTGACGCTTGCTCTCGATACTCCTCTCGGGGAGGTCCTGGTAGGCTTGGGAACCAGCTTGCAAGGAAACGTCACTTTCATCATTGGTGTCTATTGATGGAGAGCTTGTATCGTTCCTATGCCCACCATTTGCGCCAAACCTACGGACACGCTGTCTACCGCATCGGCATCGATGCACACTTCTCCTGTCCCAATAGGCTGGCTGATGGCAGCGGGGGGTGTGCTTTTTGCGACGGGACAGGCAGTGCGTCCACCTACCTGCGCCAGCATGAAAGCAGGTTCATGCATGACAGTGCCTATCAGAAAGAGATGTCGGAACAGCTTGGGAGAAAGCCGTTGGAACTTGAGAGGCGCATTGAGCTGATAGAGAGGCAGGTAAAGCGGGGCAAGCAGTTCATCAGAAGTCGGTATCGCTCGGACTTCTTTTCGCTCTACTATCAGGCATACACAAATACCTATGACCCTGTTGATGTACTGAAGGCCCTCTACGATGCAGGGCTTGAGCATGGACCGTTTGTTGAGCTGATCGTTTCTACCCGTGCAGACTGCATCGACGAAGAAGTGGTCGCCTTGTTGGCAAGCTACCTAACTCGGGTGAAACGAGTATGGGTTGAGCTTGGTCTGCAGACATCAGATGAGCAGAGTCTCTCCTTGTTGGGGCGAAATGACAGCGTAGAACGCTATATTTCTGCGGTAAATTCGTTACATTCTGCAGGTATTGGTGTTTGTACTCATGTAATACTCGGTCTTCCGGGAGAAGGTAAGGATGCGTTTATGCACACTGCGCTTCTGCTTAACCAGGTGAAAAGCGAGGCAGTGAAGATTCACAACCTCCATGTCTGCGGGGGAACGAGGCTTGAAGGGTGGTATCGACAGGGTGAGGTCAGTGTGGCCTCAATGCGGCGGCACGTAGAGCAGAGCATTCATTTCCTGCGTTTTCTCAACCCTTCGATGGTCATTGAGCGGATGATGTGTGAAACTCCCAGTCATCGACTCGTCTCACCGCGGCATTTTGCCGACAAGCACCAGTTTCTTGAGGCGGTGAGATGCGAGATGAGTGAGCATGGATATAGACAAGGGGATAGGTATGCGAGGTAGGATTCCGTTGCAAATGATCGTTCGGAGTGTGGGGATAGCCTTCACCCTGTTGGTGGTGGCCCTAGTCCTGTATCTCTCCTTCATTCCCAAGGAGTCGTATCCGCGCATCTCCTGGATACCGTTTGCAGACAAGGGTGATCATATGGCTGCCTATGCGGCCTTCGGCTTCTTCTTTTTCCTCGCTACCCTGAGGATTCCCGGTTCTGGAAAACAGCGAAAAATACAGGAACGACCGCACTCCACCCTGCATCTGACCTCGTGGGCGGGGCCTTCCATCATCTATACGTTGGTTGCCGGGACATTGCTCGGCTTCGTGGTTGAGATGCTGCAGCCGAAGTTTGGTCGCTCTCGGGAGTGGATGGATCTTGCTGCCGATTTCATGGGCCTGGTGGTAGGTCTTGCTGTTGTTCTCTTGATTCTTAAGCTGGTTGGCTCCTATTTCACAGCACGACCCTGGTTGTATGATCCCAATTGGAAGGATGAGGTAGATGAAACTCGCTGAACATATTGCCAATGAACTGATCCATGCGGTTACCCACGTGCCTGATGATGTGCTCCAACGCCTCCTCTGGGCACAGAAGACAGAGACGAGCGAGGCGAGCAAGGCAGTGCTTGCTGCGATTCTGAAGAATCTGGAAATCGCCGATGCACAGCACCTTCCTATGTGCCAGGATACCGGGATGTTCCTGGTTTTTGTTGATGTGGGCAAGTCCTGCCCCCTTGGGCTTGCTGCCATCGAGGCTGCCATCCTTGAGGGGTGTTCACTTGCTGTGGACAAGGCGTATTACCGTCATTCGGTGGTGGAAGAGCCGGTTTATGCCCGAAACAATACGCTCACCAATCTTCCTCCTGTCATGTGGTGGCAACCGGTGGAGGGCTCTTCTCTTACCATCCAGATCCTGCTCAAGGGCTTTGGCAGTGAGAACTGCTGCCAGGTTCGCATGCTCAATCCTACCTGTGGTGAGGAAGGGGTCATTGAAGCAGTAGGGGCCATAGTCCAGGCTGCGGGAGGCAAACCCTGTCCTCCCATCTTCCTCGGAGTAGGGCTGGGGGGCAGCATGGACCGTGCTGCGTATCTGAGCAAGCGAGCCTTGCTTCGTCCGGTGAACCAACAGCACACCGATGCTCAGTATGCGTCCTTGGAGGAGAAAATTCTTGCAAAGGTCCAGCAAACAGAGATTGGAAGCGGAGGGCTTGGTGGCACCATCACTGCCTTGAGCGTTGCCATAGAGCATGAGCCTACCCATATTGCAGGCCTTCCTCTGGCTGTCTCCATCAACTGTTGGGCCGACCGCAAGGCCAAGATCGTCTGGGAGGGTGAAGATGCGTGAACTGACTTTGCCGCTCTCTTCTGACGTCATCCACTCACTTGCACCTTTCGAACAGATCTTCTTGAGCGGAAAGCTCTATGTAGGTCGTGACCAGGTGCACAAGCTTCTCGTCCAATTGCTGGATGAGCAGAAACCTCTTCCCCTCTCCTTGGAAGGTGCCTGCATCTACTACATGGGGCCTTCCCCGGCACCCGAGGGAAAGGTGATCGGTGCTTGTGGTCCGACGACGAGTGCCCGCATGGATCCCTTTGCTCCTCGGTTGCTTGATAGTGGGCTGAAGGTGATGATAGGCAAAGGACCTCGATCGGAACAGGTGGTGCAGGCGATCAAGCGCAATCAAGCGCTCTACCTGCAGGCTTACGGAGGGTGTGGTGCCCTCTATGCCTCCTGTGTCCGCTCCTTCAGAACGGTGGCTTTTGCCGAACTTGGGCCGGAGGCTTTGCTTGAGCTTGAGGTCGAGCACTTTCCTCTCGTGGTTGCCATTACTGCGCAGGGAGCCAGTGTTTTTGACCGATAGACAGGTTCCTGTTCTTTTTACTGGACGTTTCTCCTGAGCTGGGGTACAGTTTCCTGTATGCAAGCCTCTCTTGCACAGACCGTCGTCATGGGGTGAATGATGTGTCTGGTAATTCCATGCCGTTGTTTGGATGGGATAAGGGAGGCAAAAACTCTGCTCGGAAGGAAAAACCGTGAAGAACCTCTTGCCCGTACGCCTCGCACCCTTTCTCGTCTTGCTGCTTTTTGCAGGTTGCAATCGCTCCGTCCAGGCCACGTTGCCCGCACCACAGGTATCAGAACCTGTGAAGATGGCGCCTGCTGAGAAGACAGTGGAAATCAGGGATGCCATTTCAGATTTGGAGAAACCCCTCTCCCTTGATGATCGGTTCAGCTATACCTATGGCTATATGCTCTTTACCACCTTGCAACAGCAAGGCTTTGACAACCTCAGCTCTACTTATTTTGCTAAGGGAGCGCTTGATTCAGGCAAGAATACCGGTTTTTTCTCCCAAGAAGAGATGACCCAGATACTTCATGAAGTACAGACGAACCTTTTGCAAAAAGCTCAACAGGAGCGTGCCAAGATTGCCGCTGAAAATTTACAGGCTGCAGAGGATTTTCTCTCTTCGAACGGTAAGCAGGAAGGTGTTGTAGCCACTGAGAGTGGACTACAGTACCGTGTTCTCGTCCAAGGGAGTGGAGAGAAACCTTCTGAAGAGAGTATCATTGAGGTTGACTACCAGATTATGCTGCTTAACGGCAGGGTCATCGACAGCTCCTATGAACGAAAACAGAGCTCTTCCTTCCAGTTGCAGGCAATTATGGTTCCTGGTTTCATCGAAGGGGTGAAGCTGATGGAGACTGGTTCGAAGTACCGGTTCTGGATCCATCCCAGCCTTGCCTATGGGGTGGAAGGAACACAGGCAGTCGATCCAAACAGTTTGCTCATCGTCGAGGTTGAACTGAAGGCCATCAAATAGGCGATGACAAGAGTTGCAGCAACTGGCCCAAGTGGGTGAGGGTATAGGTGGGTACCACGCCCTGAGGCTCCTGATTCCCTGCGTTGATCCATACGGTATCCAACCCGCTGTCAATCCCCCCTTTGATATCGCTTGAGAGGCTGTCTCCTATCATGAGGCAGCTCTTTTTATGATCAAGCAACTGCTCTTTCCCGAGCATCTGCTCAAAGAAACGGGTATCGGGTTTTTGAACTCCCAACTCCTCACTGATGTAGATTCCCTTGAAGTAGGGGCCGATCTTTGCATGAGCGATTCGCCCTCTCTGTACGTCAGCAATGCCATTGGATGCAAGATAGAGTGTGTACCCTCGCTCAGTGAGAACTTGCAGGACTTTGATGCTCTGCTCAAAGAGGATTCCCTGTCCGGAGAGATGGTATTGGTATGATGCGCTTGCCTTTTCGCTGTCCCCTTCGAGGGAGAGGGAGGAGAAGAATCGGTCAAAACGTTGGGTCTTGAGTTGGGCAAGGGTGACCATACCCTTTTCGAACAGCTTCCAGCACTCCTCATTGCAACTTTTGTAGCGAGCAAATGCGGATTCGTCACTGGGCAGTGAGAGTTCCTGGGCCATGAGGGCGAAAGCTTGTTGTTCAGCACGATCAAAATCGAAGAGGGTTCCGTCTGCATCGAAGAAAAGGTGGCGGTACATGGTTGGCTGTCCTTTACTTGTGTGGTTGTTGTCTGTACCATAAAGAAAAAAGCTGTGGTTGCACAAGACCAGCTTTCAAGGAGCTTTCCATGCAGGATACTTTTTTCAAACGACATCTGATGCTGGCAACGATATTCGGCTCGCTTCTGGTGGTGCTTGGCATCTATCTGATGTTTCAACAGGAGTCGTTCGTAAGGATCTTCATCTCCATCTTGGGATTGTTTCTGGTTGGCTCTGGTGTTGCGAGTCTATTTGCCCTCAGAACCTACACCCTTGGTCGTCGTACCAAAATGGCAACGCTCATCCAAGCCCTCATCAGTATCGTGTTGGGGTTGGTTGCCTTCATCGTCCCTCTCTCTGCGGCCAATGTAAGCTGGACGCTTCTGCTCTATCTTATTGCCATTGAGCTGATCTTCTCTGCAATCATCTCTTTCCTTGATGCACTGCTGTTGCGCAAGAGTGAACTTCCTGTTTCTGCGCTTCTTTCAGAAGGGGTTTTCTCGTTGGTGGTGGCGATCCTCTTGTTTGTCTTTCCCCAGCAGATCGGCAGCATGCTGCTCAAGTTGGTCGGCGTGGTGCTCATCGCCATGGGCCTTGGCATGGTCTTGTGGTCGGTGAGGATACGCAAGATCAACCGTCAGTTTTCACAGACGGTGATCGAGGCTGAGGCCGTGGTGGTTGATGAGGGAGACGACTAAGGTACGAGGAAGCTCGCTACCAAGCCATAGCGTGAGATGCCTTGCCCATCAGGTACCGACTCACCTCCGATGGTGAGCATCGAGGAAGAGAGCGGCAGCAGCTTTCTGCTGAACAGGTAGTCCAAGCGCTCTTTCAGTTCTCCCTTCAACAAGGTATTTCCTGCATCGGTTGCACTGGAAAAGTGAGTAGCCCGATAGACATCATAGAACTGTTCCTCCTCAAGGTGGGCAGTCAGAGGCCACAGGTAATCGATTTGGCGGTAGGCGATCGGGCTGAAGGTGTTCCAATCCTGGTGCGAGGGTTCATAGAGGCTGGCGCCAAGGATGGTGGGTTCGGTAACCGCGGCTTGGGCGGTGATGGCCTTCAGTGCTGCCAGACGATTGGGAGTGATCTTCTTCTGTAGTGTCTGCCAGTCCGCCTTTGCTTGGAAGGCCTCCAAGACCTGATACTCGGGAAGGTTGGCAACCGAGAAGCGTACGGTTTTCTTTTCGCTGAACTGAACGCTTGCCCCGTACTCATCACTCTTGATGATCGGCAGCCTGCTGATGATCGCTCCTCCCCGGACCAGCACGGCATGCAAGCCCATTTCCCGTACCAAATCGATGACATTCTGCATATGACCGGTTACCAACATGACGGGGTAATTCAGATCACTGATGCTGGTGTGCACTTCCTTGACGACTGCTTTGGAATCCCACATCCGATCATCGAGGGGGAGCAGCATGACATCCAGTTGCCCATTCTCCTCAAGGTGTATGGTTGGCGCTTGTGTGGTGTACAGCCTGGGATAGGTCAACTCCGAGAGCGGGGGTATTTGTTGGTGGAGGGCAAGCTGGCGCAGCCTTTGTTCTTCCTCAAGCTGGGCCAGGCGCTGTTGCTCGAGGGCAATCTGCTGCTGGCGCTCCATCTCTTCTTGCTCTGCTTTTCGCGTTTGTTCAGCACGTTGCTGCTCAAGTCTTGTCTTCTCTTCCAGGGTGAGGGTCTTTTCCTCAAGCTGGGCCTTGAGCAGGGTATTGTCGGTCTGCAGGCTCCTGATGGTTGCAAGCAGCTCAGCAACCTCCTGCTCGTGTGAGGCAAGCAGTGCGGCCATCTCTGCTTGGTGATCGGTCTGTGCTTGGGTAAGGAACTCCTGCAGATGGTCATTTATCAACTGCTGCTCGGCAAGCAGTGTTTCCAGTTCACTTGCATGGTAGGAGAGCTGATCGAAGGAGAGCAAGAGCTCTGCGTAGCGAGACTCAATGCTCGTCAGCTCGTTGGTCAGCCCTTCTGCGGTGAGCTCTTGGGATGAGAGAGTCGTGCTCGTCTGTGCAAGCTGGGCTTGCAATTGGTCCAATTGGTCCTGAAGGGTTTGTTTCTCTTCGGTGAGCAGGGCAATGGCATTTCTTGCATCCGCTTCAGCCTGTGTAAGCTGTTCCCATGCAAGAGCCTGTTTTCGCTGTGCTTCCTCTTGCTCCATCTGCTGGTGCAGCTGCAGCTCTTCTGCCTCCTGTTTGGCCAAAAGTTCCTGCTTTTCAGCTTCCAGTACGGAGTACTTGGTGACCAAGGTCGTCTCTGGCTCAGGAGGGAGTGCCAAGCGGGACTTGGCTTCTTTGGCTGTGTAGGACTGGCATCCGCTGAAAAGGATGGTGACTGAGAGCAAGATCAGAAGCAACAAGCGACGTGTATTCATGATGGTTCCTATTCCTTAGAAGTTGAAGAAGGCTTCCGCCCTGGCTTTGGCATCAGCCTTGCGTTGCGCTTCTTCCTTGGTGTCCTCCCCAAGCATGAAGGAGTCGCAGAAGTTGGCCTCCACCTTATCCTCAATATACTCCTCCACACCCTCGGAGCAGTCATGGTAGGAGCCGGGGCTGTAGAAGCGGCAGTTGACGCAACTATGCAGGCTTTTTCCACATTTCGGGCAAACAGTATTGTAGCCGATGCTCATCAAAGGATCGATATCAGTATGACAATGGTGACATGCACGCATGGCTCAGAACTCCAGTGTTTTCCCATACTCGGCCATCTCACCGTCTGTATAGGTCTCTTTTTGAAGATGGATGTTCTTCTTGTCGTTCTCCCAACGGGGAATGAGGTGCAGGTGCAGGTGCGGTACTTCCTGTCCGCTGGCCTTGCCGTTGTTGATGATCAGATTCGTTGCATCACAGTGCAAGACTTCCCTAAGTTTTGCATCGGCACGTTTTGCAACCTGCATCAGGTGGGAAAGTGTGGAGTCCGGGCAATCGGAAAGGAGTGGATAGCTCTCCTTTGTGATGATCAGAAGATGTCCTTTGTTGACCGGATTGATGTCGAGGATGACAAAGCAAAGCTCATCCTCATGGAGTCTGACCGAAGGAATCTTGCCTTCAAGAATTTTCGTGAAAATCGTTTCCATGGCACACCTCAAAGCCATTGTAGCACACAAGTGTCGAGTCGGAAAAGGATTGTGTTGGGAAAAGGGATTGCACAAAAAAGCGAGATATACTATTATCCACGAGGTACGTTGGGACAAGGTTGTCTCTTTTCCGTCCCTTCCCATCCCTTCAGAAGATAACCTGATGTGTGCTAGGAAGAAAGAGCTTTTCATCAGGATTGAATTGGATGCTGCAGGGAACCTGTGGACTCGTTTTTATTCTATTTTATAGAGGTTATATAGTATGGCTGACTTGCAAAACTTGAGGAACATCGGAATTAGTGCCCACATCGATTCGGGTAAGACTACGCTCTCCGAACGCATCCTCTACTACTGCAATAAGATCCACGAAATTCATGAAGTTCGTGGTAAGGATGGCGTTGGCGCCACCATGGATAGCATGGAGCTGGAGCGTGAGCGTGGTATCACCATCGCAAGTGCTGCAACAAACGTCACTTGGAAAGGAACGGAGATCAACGTCATCGACACTCCGGGACACGTTGACTTCACCATCGAGGTCGAGCGCTCCTTGCGCGTGCTTGACGGTGCTGTGTTGGTCCTGTGTTCCGTCGGTGGTGTACAGAGTCAGTCAATCACGGTTGACCGGCAGATGAAGCGCTACCATGTTCCCCGCATCGCCTTTATCAACAAGTGCGACCGAACCGGTGCAAATCCGTATCGCGTCAAGAAGCAGCTTGTGGATAAGCTCGGCCTGAATGCAGTGCTGATGCAGATTCCCATCGGGCTCGAAGAACGCCTTGAGGGTGTTGTTGACTTGGTCAGCATGAAGGCTCTTTACTTTGATGCAGGTCCAAACATGGACCAGATTCGTGAGGCTGAGATTCCCGCTGAGTTGCTTGCAGAAGCACAGGCCAAGCGCGAAGAGCTGCTTGACGGTGTTTCCATGTGCTCTGATGAGCTGATGGAAGCCATGCTCGAGGACAATGTGACTGAAGAGTTGCTGAGCAAGGCGATTCGTGAAGCTACCATCCGTCTTGAGCTGGTCCCCGTTCTGATGGGTTCTGCATACAAGAACAAGGGTATCCAGGCTTTGCTTGATGCCGTTGTCAGCTACTTGCCCAACCCGACCGATGTTGTCAACAGAGCTCTCGATTTGGACAAGAATGAAGAGGAAGTTATCCTCCAGTCCAACGACGAGCTCCCCCCGGTCATTCTTGCATTCAAGCTTGAGGATGGTCAGTATGGTCAGCTTACCTATATCCGCGTCTACCAGGGCAAGGTGAAGAAGGGTGATGAACTCTACAATACCCGCAGCCGCAAGAAGTTCCGCGTTGGTCGTTTGATCCGTATGCATTCTGCAGCCATGGAAGACCTGACTGAAGCTGGGTGTGGTGAGATTGCTGCACTGTTCGGCATCGAATGTGCCAGCGGTGACACCTTCTGTGACCCGAAGCTCAACTATTCGCTCTCCTCCATGTTCGTTCCCAACCCGGTTATCTCACTGGCCATCAAGCCGGTGGACAAGAAGGCTGCTGACAACATGGGCAAGGCGCTCAACCGTTTCACTAAGGAAGACCCGACGTTCCGCACGTTTGTGGATCCCGAGTCCAACCAGACGATCATCCAGGGCATGGGTGAGCTCCACCTTGAAGTCTATGTCGAGCGCATGAAGCGCGAGTATAAGGCAGAGGTAGAGGTCGGCCAGCCTGAGGTTGCATATCGTGAGGCCATCACCCAGCGTGCTGACTTCAACTATACCCACAAGAAGCAGACTGGTGGTTCCGGTCAGTATGCCCGCATTGCCGGTTATATTGAGCCGCTTCCAGATCCTGCTGAGGGTGAGGAGCTGAAGGAGTACGAGTACGTTGATGAGGTCAAGGGTGGATCCATCCCGACCGAGTACATCCCCTCCTGTGACAAGGGTTTCCAGACCGCTGTCAAGAAGGGCAGTCAGCTCGGCTTCCCGGTCATCGGCGTGAAGGCTGTGGTCAACGATGGTGCTTGGCACCCCGTCGACTCCTCCGACCAGGCGTTCCAGACTGCCGCTCTTGGTGCATTCCGTGAGGCGTTTGAGAAGGCCAAGCCGGTTATCCTTGAGCCGATCATGAAGGTTGAGGTCGTCGCTCCCAATGAGTTCCAGGGAAGCGTATTCGCCTCGATCAACCAGAGACGTGGTCTTATCATCAGTTCCACTGAGGACAATGCCATGTGTACCGTGCTCGCAGAAGTTCCGCTTTCTGAGATGTTCGGATACTCCACCGTGTTGCGCTCCCTTACCCAGGGCAAGGGCGAGTTCACGATGGAAATCGGTAAGTACGGAAGAGTACCCACCAGTGTTTCCGAGCAGTTGAAGAAGGATTATCAGGAGAAGCGCAGGAAGGAACAGAAGTAAGATTCTGCTTCTGGTATCCAAAAGCCCCCATGAGGTTTGAATGCCTTTTGGGGGCCTCTTTTTGCGCCAGCACGCAAAAAGGTACCCAAGTGTGAATTTCCATAGTATACTGGGGATGAACCTAATTTCTACTTGGAGGTGAGCATTATGGAAATTCAAGAGTTGAACGACTTGAGTCCTCTTCGCGTATTTGAGGAATCACTGGGCGGCGGGCTCGGTCGTGGGAACCTCGGAGTCCTCGTTTCTCGACACGGTGTAGGAAAGACGGCATGTCTGGTACACCTTGCCACCGATAAGCTGCTCAGGGGCGAACATGTCATCCATGTTTCGTTCTCTGGTAATGTGGAACATGTGATCAACTGGTACAAAGAGGTTTTCCGCGAAGTATCCGATGGTCGCAGTCTTTCAGACGCAGCATCAGTGTACAACAATATTCTCTCCAATCGTGTGGTTATGAACTTCAGTCAGGAAAATGTCACCATCGACAAGGTGCTTTCCAGCTTGGAGACCCTGATCAAACACGGCTCATTCAAGGCTGATGCCATCCTCTTCGACGGATACAAGCTTACTGTTGCCACCGAAGACGATGTAAGACGGATCAAGGAGTTTTCAGAGAGCATGAACCTGGAAGTGTGGTTCAGTGTATCTCCGGTCCGTGCTGATGTGGTCTATGACAAGTACGGTGTTCCGAACACCATGCAAAAATACACGAATCTGATCGATGTCCTCATTGGGTTGATCTACAATGAGGAGCGCGACAAGGTGGTGATGACCGCCGTGAAGACGCATGAAGGGATGGTTGAAAAGCCTATGGGTGTCAGCCTCGATCCCAAAACCATGCTCATTTCCAAGTAATGTTCACCCGAGGGCCGCGCAAGCGGCCTTCGGTGTATTCAGCAGAACTTGACCGGCCGTTTGGCCGGTCAAGCTTCAATCCAGTGGCTGTACCCCACGGTTCGGGCCGACCAGGCCGATGCAGACCCCGCCTTTGATGAGCTGGTGTCGCTGGGGATGGGCGAGCATCCACTTGTTTTGCTTGAAAAGGATGCGTGTTTCGCCATCCTTGCTCTGTTTGCGCACAGCCTCCATGGCTTCGCTCAAGGGTTCATTTGTTTGTTTGGGCAGGACGATGAGGGATTTGAAGCCCTCTTTGTACACCGCACAGGGGGCAAGATGCAGCACATGCGGGTCGATCAGGACTGCACTTCCTTTGGGGAAGTAGAAGAGCTCTGCATCGTGCGTATCGACTGAGTTGAACTCCTTGAGCCTGTCGAATCGTGTAAGAAATTGAAGGCAATCGGTGACAGCGATGAAAAGTTCCGGACTCTTGTGATACTCAACCCCATTGATGGTCGTATTCTTCCCATTGCAGTAGCCAATCTGGATCTCCTGGAACCCAAAGTATTGTCCCAAGGCTTGAGCTTGCTCTTCCTGATGCAAGGCTTGAAGGTCTGCAACGTAGAGGTTTCCCTCTTGGGGAATATCGGTGAGCTCATCGGCTTTTGCCACGAGTTTGTCCACAGACAGGTCGTTCAACACCCTTCCATACTTCGTAAAGGGTGATGAGTCGATTCGCAGTATCATGGTGAGGGGGTTCTGCGCGATCAAAGCCTGGGGAACCTGAAACTGTTTGCTTGCCATTGATTTACCTCGAGAAGAGCATAAAGACCCCTGTCAGCAGGAGCATGGAGAATACAATGAGGGTGAATTTCTTCTGGTCGACTTTGTTGTGGATTCTTTCACCAACGATGATGCCAGCCACCACAAAGGGAATCAGAAGGCCGGTTGAGACAGCCACGTCCTTCGTGACAGAACCTTCGATGAAATAAGTGGCTAGGATGATGGTGTTCAGTGTGGTCCACAACAGACAGAGTGTTGCCCGAAACCGTCCTTTGTCCAAAAGCGTACGGGTTGCATAGAGTACCACCAAGGGGCCTCCTGAGGAGAAAATGCCATGGATCACCCCACCGGCAACAAGCAGCAGATAGTAGGGCAGTGCCGTTTTCTTGGTCAGCGGCGCCCGGGGAGCCCCACCGCGTGCCGATCGCCACAGCTGGCTCAAGGAGACGATGATGATGAAGAGGGCAAGCATAAGGTTGAGGGTATCGCTCTGCTGGGTTCTGAACAGATACATCCCCACGGGAAGGCCTAAGAGCATGCACCCGGTAATGATCGCATACTGCTTCCAATCAATCTGCTTGTAGTTTTTAACCACCAGGTAGAGAGCAAGCAACCATGCGAGGAAGGTGATGACCTTCACTGCCATATGTACCCCCAGCAAGGCGCTGACAAAGGGCATGGCGAGAACAGCACACCCGAAGCCGGTGATGGCTTCCAGGGTGTGGGTAACAAACACGACCAGCCCGCTGAGCAACAGGGCACTCACAGTTTTGCCTCCAACAACCGGTACAAGTCTTCTTCCTGCATGGGAGGAGTCTGGTTGTGCAGTTTTGGATCTTCCATGGCACGTCGGAACAGGCTGCGTATCTGGTTGCTGTCCAGATTGAGGGAGAGTTCAGAGAAGGTTCTGGGTATGCTGAGTTTGGACAGCAGGTCGTTGATGTCCTCTGCCAGACGCTGTACCAGAGCCTCCTCGTCCTTCAGGTCGGGGTGCAGGCACCGTGAGAGCGTAGCAATTTCGGTTCTGTTGTTCCTGTCCTGGACAGCCCAAGCGAAGACTTCACCCAAGGTGAAGGCACAACTGAGGCCGTGAGGGATGTGCCACTCTTCGCTGAGGACGAAGGAGATGGCATGCCCGCTCGCTGTTCCGGTGAGGTTGAAGGCAATGCCTGCCTCGCACGAGGCTTCGAGCATCTGTCTCTGCAGCACGGTACGCTCTGCTGCTCCCGTTTCGATTGCCTCATAGAGTTTGGGGAGTGTAGTGAGCACCTTCAGCGCCGCTCTTCTTGCAAGCTGGCGGGTGAGAGGAGTACTGTTCTTGTTCCAGATTGACTCCAAGGCATGGTCGAGGGCATCCAAGCCGGTCGCGGCGCAGAGCGAAGCGGGAACTCCATGCAGCGGTCTGGTCACAGCAGCCACCTTCTGCTTCATATACTCCTGGAATGAGTTCCTCATGGCGATGCTGCTCACCTCCTCGATTGAGTCGAGAACAATCCAACTCGGCATCAAGTTTTTCTCCAGCCAATTTATCACGGACTACAGCAGTATGTATGCCGCCGTCATCACCATCATACCGAGCA
>Ga0265295_1001426_pt1 | contig 42038 bp, 43 predicted proteins | sample Munlansysbiofilm_FD_192503 | JGI IMG/M metagenome (GOLD analysis project Ga0265295, IMG submission 192503) | Leachate microbial communities from a municipal landfill in Southern Ontario, Canada - Methane capture system biofilm | ecosystem: Engineered > Solid waste > Landfill > Unclassified ... | reverse complement strand
CAGCCGTCAGGGCGGCAGGCTTGCCCACCATAAGGACAGGATCATTAATGGCGATATCCGGCGTACAGCGCCAGTCAACAATCGCCATCTTGACCTGTGTGTCGGTGTTGGTAATGATGCAGAAGCGAGTCATCTCAGCCGCGGTACCTGCGGTGGTGTTGATCGCCAGAAACGGTGGCATCGGCTTCGTCGACTTGTCCAAGCCTTCGAAATCACGAATGTTGCCGCCGTTGCCTATGACCAGGCCAATCCCTTTGCCGCAGTCATGAGAGCTACCACCACCTAAGGTGATGATGGCGTCGCAGTTATTGCTGGTGTACGCTTTAATACCATCCTCTACGTTTTTATCCGTGGGGTTTGGCTCTGCACCATCAAAGATAACCGCGCTCAGGCCTGCTGCTTCCACATAGCCCTTGATCGTATCGGCAATGCCCAAAGCTGAAATTCCGGCATCCGTGACGATGAGCACTTTGGATGCGCCCAGTGATTTTGCTTGCGCGCCAGCTTCTTTGGAAGAACCGACCCCCATCAGAGAAACGGTCGGGATGAAAAATCCATAAGTTTTTTCTGCTAATGCCATTTTTTTCTCCTTGATTGCTGTTGTGGATGCCGCACAACGGCACCACTTGGTGTGAAAACCTCACGGCCTGATCCGAGCAGGCTTCAGGCCGTGAGCTGGTTGCTGTCAGCCTTAATACAGGCCAGCTTTGTTTTCACTCATGCTGATAAAAATATTTTTTGTCTGGGTATAATGCTCCAGCATCATTTTGTGCGTCTCGCGCCCGATGCCCGATTTTTTGTAGCCCCCAAAAGGTGCATGGGCCGGAAGTTGGTTGTAGGTGTTGACCCACATGCGTCCAGTTTCAACACCACGGGCCACGCGTAACGCACGATTGATATCCCGGGTCCACACGCCGCCAGCAAGGCCAAATTCACTATCATTGGCCATGGCAATCACTTCCTGCTCATCCTTGAATTTGATGACACAGACCACCGGGCCAAAGATCTCTTCTTGCGCAATGCGCATGCTGTTGTCGACATCGGCAAACAGGGTCGGCGCCATGAACGAGCCCGAGCCCAATTCACCGCTGGTGAGACGCTTGCCGCCGGTGACCAGTCTTGCCCCCTCCTGCTGACCGAGTTCAACATAGGCGAGGATTTTGTTGAGCTGATTTTCGTCGACCTGACAGCCCATCATGGTCCCTTTTTTCCAAGGGAGGCCGACCTTGACCTTCTCAAAGGCTATGGCCATGTCGGCGACAAACTTAGCGTAAATTGATTCTTGCACGAAGACCCGCGACCCGGCGCAACAGACCTGCCCCTGATTGAACAGAATCCCGATCTGGGTACCTTCGATGGCTTTATCCCACTGGCAATCCTCAAAATAGATATTGGCTGATTTGCCGCCGAGTTCCAGTGTGGCCGGAATGAGTTTTTTTGCCGCAGCATCGGCGACGGTATAGCCCACACCAGTGGAGCCGGTGAAGGCCAGTTTAGACAAGTCTGGATGTTCCAGAATATAGTTGCCCGTAGTTGATCCCTTACCGGTGATTACATTAACCACACCTGGAGGTAAGACTTGGTTGAGGAGCTTCGCCAGTTCCAGCAGACTCAGGGACGTGCTTGACGACGGCTTGATAACGATGCAATTACCTGCGGCCAGGGCGGGAGCAATTTTCCATGCCGCCATCAATAAAGGGAAATTCCACGGGATAATCTGGCCAACCACACCAATTGGCTCGCGCAGAATAATGCTCATGGTATCTTTGTCGATCATTGTTGCCTGGCCCTCTTCGGTGCGGATCGCCGCGGCAAAATAACGGAAATGGTCGCTGGCCAACGGGATATCAATGCCGCTTGTTTCGCGGATCGGCTTGCCGTTGTCGAGGGTTTCCACCATGGCCAGCTTTTCTGCATGTTGATCAATCAAATCGGCGATTTTTAACAGATGTCCGGCACGATCTTGAGGACTAACATCTTTCCAGGTTGGAAATGCGGCCCAGGCAGCCTTGACTGCTGCGTCGACATCCTCTTTTGTGGCGCTGGCACAGGTTGCCAAGAGTTCGCCAGTGGCTGGACAATAGGCGTTGAAGGTTTCACCGTCGCTGGCATCGACCCATTGACCGTTAATGTATAGTTGGTATTTCTGATCAATTTCTTTTCTCATGGATACTCTCCTTGGATAGAATTGAACGCGCAGTATCAACAATGCCTGCGCATATGGTGCTAATAACTGATTTAAGTTAGCCGCAATTAGTGTACCTGCTTAGGGCAGCGCGTCAATATGATGGGCGTGGTATGCCGTAAGTAGCTGTTTAATGGGCAAGGTGTAGCATATGTGACAGTGCAGGCAAGCTGTTCTCTATATCAGATTGTTCTTTACGTCAGAAGCTTACAGGCTATCGCTGCCAGCACAATTGTCGATAATCACAGCGCACTCCACCAGGTTGCCAGGTTTGTTCGGTCACGCGTATTTCGCCGCTGGCAGCCACGGTAACCACGGTGGTCATCCGGGTGCCGTAGTGTTCGCCCACAATAAACGCGGGTGACAGCATTCGTTCGGTGTCCAGACCCACCCCGGTGTGGGGCAGCAGGTGGTCTGGGGCTGGCTCAGAATCCATCAGGTGGTTAATCAATGCGTGATGCAAGAGCTTACTGTTTGCGTCAGCCGCAGCCACGGTGCGCACCACTCGCTGGCGCAGGCGCAGCAGCTTGGGCCAGGGCGTTTGCAGCAAGTGATTACTGACGCCGTAGCTGCCGCGAGGCAGGTTGCGCCCGGGTTGAGCTTCGCGGTTGCTGAAGTACCAGCCCGCAGGTTCAGCACCGCTGTGTACGCCGCCATCCAGGATGATCAGATTGAACCCCGAGTAGCGGCTGGCATTGTTGGCCAGATGCCGCCGTAAGGCCTGCGGTTGTGGGTGCAAACCCCGCAGTGGCAAATCGCCGCGGCTGATAAGGCCGTCTTCCGGGCTGCCCTCGCGCACATTAGTGACCGCGCTGACCACGCCCTGGGCATTGAGGGCGAGCCAGGTGCCGCCGGACTGTAAATCCCGCCCCGCCAGAATGGGCTCAAGGGCCAGCGGATGGCTGGCTTCGGGCCACCAGTCCATGGCAGTGGCGGGGCGCTGGAAAAATTCGTCTCGATTGGCAGCCACCACCAGCGGATAATGCCGGCTCTGGCCCAAAGTAAACACAATCAGACACATAGCTGCGCTGCCTCCTTGAAGATGTTTAGACAGATGGCGGTTGGAGTGGGCTCTTCTTTTTTAAAAGGCCAGGTACAAGGTGTATCAATACTGAACTCTGAATGTAATGGCGGGGGGCGCTGGCCAACGGGATATCAATGGCGAGCATTGCGCGGATCGGCTTGCCGTTGGCGAGGGTGTCCGCCGTGGCCTGTCTTTTTGTCAGGTCCGAATGAATTTACAGAAATAATGATGCACTAACCATGGAGACTCTTCTTGGATAGAATTGAACGCGCAAAGTCAAGCAATGCCTGCGCATCTCTGCTGCTTAATACCTGTTTGATTATTTGCAAATAGTATACCAGCTTAGCGTCGCGCGTGCAATGTGAAGGGCGAAGAGTGCTATAAGTAGCTGTTTAGTAATGATATATTGTCTGCAGCAATAGCGTTGCTGAACTGTGCTGGACCGGGCGGGGGAGTGTCACATCGAATGAGCAGTTGTTTCGCAGGTGGAGCAGGTGCTCCATTTCTGGAGCACCTGCCGTGCTTATGGGGTGCTGGTGGTGTGGGCGTATGGGGCATATGGGAACGGGAGGGGGCCAAGGTTAATTGAAGCGCAAATCACGATGTAACTGCCCTGTGTCAATAAAGTGCTGCCAGGCCTTAGCGAGATTCATCTTCTTGTGTCCTTGTTGTGCAATCATATCAAGTGGTGGTCTCTGGAGTTAGAGAATAGTTCTGTACCCTGTCCGCGCCGTTTTGACCTGCCGTTTAAAGGATTCCTCTATTCTTCCTTCTGTTGCGGTTCTACGTTCAAAACAAAATTACATGACAGTGAACGCTTCCTTTATTTTTTTAAGGCGCCAAAGAAATAGTCGACGAATTGAAACAGCGCGCCGCCAGCGATGGATGGCTGTGTATGGAATTGATCGATAACCCACAGCGTCGACCCCAGGCCGGTCAGCTGATGCGGATTGTATTTGCCCTGGTACAAATCGCTCACCCCTTTGACCAGGAACCGCCCCATTTGCCGGCGAGCTGCGGGGGCACCCAGCATGGGCACCAGTGCGGAAACAACGGGTCCGGTTTCGAGCTTTGAAAACAGCTGGTAAAATTGGGTGTAGCTATCTAGCGGTCCACTTTCCGTGAAGTGCAGCGCCGGTTGTTCTTCCTCCTTGTCCCCCATAAAACGCACCCAGGCGTCAACCAGGCCATTGTACTCCTCCGCCGTGAACAGATGGCGCACCCGTTCCAGCGCGTAAATGGTAATCTGATGGTGGAGGTTCACGATGCCGGTCCCGCTAACTGCCCGCACCATATGGTTCTGTATGGTTTTCTCGGCGGCAGGCGGATCCGCTGCATAAGAACCGGCGTACGGTCCGAGCTTCAGTTTACAGAAGTAGTCCGCCAGCACCGCGAGGGTGGGCCAGTGGTCGCGGTCAGGGCGGGCCATCATTTCAAGAAGGAGAAAGGCGGTGCAGGAGATGGAGTGGCCGAGCGAGCCCTTGAGTTCGGAGCTCCCCCCACCGAGCAGCAGCAGCCTGCGGGAAAGTTCCGGTGCCCCTTTAGCAGAGAGAAAAGACTCCAGCAACAGCGCTGCTTCTTTGGCGTCCATTTTGCGGATAGCCGCTTCGATATCGTCGAAAGATGCAGCCGCTAAGAGAGGGTCGGAACGCTCAAACTTTTCCAGCTTGGGGCGGCGGGCGTACTCGCTCACTTCCAGTCTGACGAGGGGGAGGAGATCCTCTTTTTCCAGCAGAGGTTTGAACTCGCGGCATATCGCGTGCATTTTGGGCAGATGTGGGTTGATAAAAGGTGGATTCATCACCCATTGTGCGGTTTCAAACATGGAGAGGTGAATATCCCACGCATCGACTCCCAGGTCGTTTTTCCCCTCCAACTCGGTTTGGGCTACGCTGACATCTGACTCTTCTATGGCGTTGAGAAGTGCATCCTGCATAAAATCCCCCTTTTTAGAAAAAAGTCTTGTTCCCAGAATCCACGGAACCCGAGCGGTAAAGAGCAGGCGTGGTTACAGGGTCATGCGCTCTTCTTATCCACCCAAGTATATATGGCTGCTTGTGCTGTGCAACGGATAAGGGGGCAACTTCGGTTGACCTGCCTGTTAAACTGTCGGGATACATCTGCCCCCTATGTTTTACCAATTGCCTGGCAGCAAAAAGAATGGCAGCGGAAAATAATTGACAGCAATTGCAATATCTATATATTGCATAATGGCAATTATAGGCGAGCGCACGTTTTATCTTTTGGTCTCAATCCCTGTTTTGGGGCCAGCCACCCGCAAAAGGAGTTACCATGAAAAGCCGTATCAACATCATCACTCTGCTTGTTGCTTTCAGCTTGGCTTTTGCCTGCCTGACAACTTCAGCCTTTGCTGTTCCAAACGACAGTGTAGCCCTCGATGGTCTGACAGAAGGGAAAATTCTGTTCGATATTAATCTCAGTGATGCGACAAAACTTCCCTTGTACCTCAAGGTTATCCAACAAACCTATGATGGCCTCAAAGCACAGGATGTTACACCATATTTTGTTGTCGCCTTCCGGGGTATGACAGTCACTTTTATTACTAATGATGCCGCTGATGCCGCGCTGAAAACGCAGATCTCAACATTAGCTGGACTAGCCAACGTTCGAATTGAAGCCTGCTCCGTTGCTACGGGCCTGCTTGGTGTCGATAATGCTGAAATCCTTTCTGAAATTAACGTAGTTGGTAACACATTTATTTCTGCCGCTGGTTTTGGGAGCAGCACTAAGGGGTACGCGACAATTCCTATCATGTAATTGTCACCCTTCGTAGACCTTAAAACTGCACAGGGAATTACTATGAAAAAAGGTATCCGGATTCTGTGCTTGAAATAGGTTAGAAGTGACCAGCCTCGGTTTTTTCGATGAGTGTTGGTATATCGGCCCCGAAGTTCTGCTCACGCTTCTGGGGAGAGAACTCCCTCACAGTTGAGTAGCCAATGGTGTTTGACAACTTTTGGCTTTGACTGCGGTGGGTTTGCCGTTTAACCTTATGCATACCCTCTACCCCAATGGCTTGATTTTGCTGATTTTCTGCCCAAGACCACCTAGATACATCGTTACCGTGTCCCAAATGATATCCATATTCAACTCGAAATAGCCATGAGCCATGCGGTTACGGATACCGCGCATTTCCCGCCAGGGGATATCTGGGGTAGACTCGATGAACTCAGGATGCTCATTGATAATTTGGGAAGCCGCTTCACCGATGATCATAATATTGTAAATGACCGCCTGCTGTGTCCGCCTGTCTTCAAGGAATGCTTTTCTGTCCATTCCGTTTACGTAAGACAGTGCGAGGTTGGTGGCTTCTTCAATATGCTCAAGGTAATCAGCAACGTTCAGGTGTTTTTGTTTGGCATTCATATTTCTCTCGCCTCCCGGAGAACATTGTCTCGGAATTTCATTGGCAGATCTCCGGGTGTCAGCAGATCAACGGGAACTCCAAGAATCTCTTCTAAGTCAACCTGTAATCCACCCAAGTCAAATAACGTTGTACCCGGTAAGGTATCAACAAGGAGATCAAGATCGCTCCCCTCTTTGTCTCTTCCATAGAGTGCCGACCCAAAAACTCGTACATTGCACGTATTCCGAGATATGGCAGCCTTCTTCACTGCATCTCGATTCTTTTGAAGTGCTTCAGAAGGTTTCACCATGGATGTCCTTTTTCCCATCTGGTAAATTTAAATACGCAGCCACCGCAATCCCCCTTCGATGCTCCTCCGGGTCAGTCCCACGTTGCTGCTCGTTAACGGACAATCTCCGCCCGCAGGTGTCTTGATCTGTTTTTAAGGAGGTAGATCGGCAACATCCTCCATCTGGTTTACCGATTCTCGATCAACCAAACATCCTTATTTTACAATAATATTACATGGGTAGCAAATCTATCACAGAATCCGGGTGCCCGAAAAATTAACAAGGATTGCTTTGTTTTGCTTTTAAACTAAGGAAAGTCCCTAGGAGCCAGGTCCAGGTTTGGCCTACCTTAAAGCCAATGTGCCGAGAGCCTTGAGCGTGCGCGGCAACACAGGGGTGCGTGAAGGGACAAGCACAATCTCAGGTTCCGCAATAAGTGAGATATCCCTTATCCCCGTCACGCGGCGGATCTTGAAACTCGGCTGTGTGCGCTAACTCCACATAGGGTGAGCGCAAAACCTGCAGAAATTTTTCGGCCAGCGTCGTGGTGCCATCCTGTTCACACTCTTGAATCGCCTCTTCAATATGGTGGTTGCGTGGAATCACGACCGGATTGTGGCGGCGCATCAGTTCCCGCACCTCTTGCACCTCTGCGTTTTGGGCGCTTACGCGTGTTTGCCAACGGGTAAAATACTCGCCCAATTCATGTTTCAGCTGTGATGTCACATCCTTAGACGTCAGCGATTTGGTCAGCAGATCGAAGGTGAGGGTGTAATCCAAGTGGTTATCCTTGAGCCCCGCCAGCACAGAAACGATAAGATCCCGGTCCTCCTGCTGGTAAGAGATCAGGCCAAGCTTGTGTGCCATCATCTGCATATATTGGCGGTCATAGCGCGCGGGCACTGCGGCAAGAACAGGTGCGAGCTGAGCTTTTGCTTTGGTTATATCGGTATCGATAAGGGGCAACAGACACTCAACAAATCGAGCCATGTTCCAGTGTAAGATTTCAGGTTGGTTGCCAAAAGCATAGCGCCCCAGCCGATCAATCGAGCTGTAGACCGTTTGCGGGTCATAAATCCCCAGCATCGCACAGGGGCCATAGTCGATAGTTTCCCCAGAAAGTGCGGTATTGTCAGTATTCATAACACCGTGAATAAAGCCAACCCGCATCCACTCAACAACTAATTTAATCTGTCTATCGATCACCTGCTCGATAAACGCAATAGTCTGATTCTCGCCCTGGTGGAGCAACTCGGGATAATGCCGCGCAAGCGTATAGCGGTACAGCGCCTCGACCGCCTGGTAATCACCGCGCGCCGCGAAGAACTCAAAGGTCCCAACCCGGATATGGCTGGCTGCAACCCGCGTCACCACCGCCCCCGGCAATGGCGTGTCGCGATAAACGGCCTCTCCGGTGGTAACAACGGCCAAACAGCGTGAGGTTGGCACCCCTAACGCATGCATCGCCTCACTCATGATAAACTCACGCACCGCGGGGCCGATGGCGCAGCGCCCGTCGCCGCCGCGCGAAAACGCGGTGCGGCCGGAACCTTTGAGCTGGATATCTCTTCTTTGCCCGTCGCGATCTATCACCTCGCCAAGAAGATGCGCGCGTCCGTCGCCGAGTTGCGGAACAAAGTGGCCGAACTGGTGTCCGGCATAGGCCACCGCAATGGGTTCTGAGCCGGGCAGGAGGCGATTCCCTGAAAATATTTGCGCCAGGGCACGGGGATCATTGGTCAACTCAGGTGGAAGCAGAAGTTGTTCAGCGAGGCGAGAATTCCATAGCAGCAGCTGGGGGTTTTCCACCGGGGTAGGGCGTGTCCTTTGGTAAAAAGCCTCTCCTAGCTGGATGTAGGTATTTGAAAACTTCATTTGGATAGCCTTTCACAGGTGCTTGCAATGCTGAAGCGGAATGGGTCTAATTTCCAGTTGGCCTACCTGTGGGCGGGCGGCAAACTTTTCCGTACTGACCCCTATCCCTTATCTTGCACAAGTCAGATCATAGCCGGGCAGACTGATTCTTATGCCCGGACCACTTGGGCAGATTATCACAGACATCTAGAACCCGTTGGCCATAGAAAAGATGGCAGGTTGGTTTGAATGAATCCGGTATCTTGCCACCTGGGCCAAAATCAAACAGGGTAGGGAAGGCCAGCCACATCCTGCGCCCTTCGTCGGCGATCGGGGTTCCACACTGGTTACAGCTGACCTTGCAGGGCAAGATGCGCTCATGCAGGTCTTGCTCGCTATGGTAAAAACGCAGCAGCTCCAAGCCCGCAGTGAAGCGCACCTGATGTTTGTGAAAAATGGCAGCCCATTGCATAGGAGCGCCATGCAGTTTTTGACATCCTCTGCAGTGACAGAGTTTCGCATCCACGGGCGCAGCGCTCACCTCGTAACGAACCTTGCCACAAAAGCAGGCGGCCCGGTACATTGGCATAAAAGCCGCATCATCAAGGGCCGCATATTGGGGCCCGAATCTGTTCTTGGTAGAAAGCAGCATAAATCCTCTTTTGGCGCGCGTTGTGAGACTTCGGCCACCCGACCTTAAGCTGGCGGCAGTCGTGACGTGGGTTCATGGTGGTAGGATTTTGCTGGAGCGCAAGATTTGACCCCGTCTTCGTGTTGGTGGTATAGGATACCCTCTTGAACTTCCCTGAAACAACATTTTAAACCTCACTTTAAGGGGTTATGGATTATGTGGAAGGTTCTCCTTTGCCACGGTGCAGAGTAAAATCCTGCCCCATAAACCAATAATGCCTCATTGTTCGAAGAAAGCAGTAGATGGATATTAACGCACTTCTCCTCCATGGCTCTTTTGTCCTGTATAGTATCAGCGTCTTGCTCTATATAGCCAACGCCCGCCTGCACTGGCCGAGGCTGCATCAGCTCGCTTTCGGCAGCGTGCTTGTTGCTTTTGGGTGCCAAAGTTTATACCTCGGGCTCCGTTGGTTTGCTGCTGGCTACCTCCCAGTCACCAATTTATTCTCCACCCTGTTTTTCTTTAGTTGGTCTCTCGCCGCCACCTACGTATATTTTGAGCTGCGCTATCGCCTCGCCAGCGCAGGCCTGTTTGTCATGCTCCTCAATCTACTTCTTCTGTACACCGCACTGCCACGAGACCCAAGCATCCCCGCGCTGATTCCAATGCTGGATACGCCGCTCTTCACTCTGCATGTCGTCTTTTCTTTTCTCGGATATGCCCTGTTTGCCATGGCGTTCTCTTTAGCGGTACTCTATCTCATTCAGCGCAAAACATCGGGGCTCCTGTTGCCATCGAGCAACATGTTGAAGCAGCTGAACGAAGAGGCTATTTTTCTTGGATTTTGCTTCTTTACCCTCAGTATGCTTTTCGGAAGTTATTGGGCCTATGTCGCCTGGGGATATTACTTTTCGTGGAATATTAAAGCGCTGTGGTCCGCGTTGATTTGGCTCTATTTTGCGGGGATGTGCCACGCCAAGTTTATCCGCCGCTGGCAAGGCACCGGCTATGCGTGGCTCTCTATTGTAGGGTTTGGTCTCGTACTCTTTACCTATCTAGGGATTGGTCTGCTTATGAACAGCAACCACCCCCTATAGCATAAATAACGATCAGGGAATAAAAATGTTGCGTCAATTTTGGGAATTCTGCTGTTCTGCGAAGGCTACCATTATCCTCGCCAGTGTAACAACGCTGGTCGCTATTTTCGGTTCAGCGCAAATTATGCACAACCCGCAGCTGTTCAGTACCATGGACAGCAAACCGCTGCTGGAATGGTGGCACGGTTATCTGCCGCAGGCAAACATTTACAGTCTCTGGATCCCTCTGTGCAGCGCACTCATCGTACTATTGGGCCTGAACACCCTGTGTTGCTTTATTGACTGGGTCTATCACCTGAAGAGTCGCTGGAGAAAAATGGGCGAATATCTCATCCACCTCGGTTTTATCCTTGTGGTTATCGCTTACGCCTGGGGGAGCATTTACGGCATGCGCAGTAGCAACAACAGTATCGCTGAAGGTGAAGTGATCGCCATCCCCTCAATGAGTGGTTACTTTCTGCGCCTGAACAGTTTTGCGCCGCAGGTTGCCCCCTCGGGACGCCCCGTTGATATGTTGAGCAACCTAACCCTGCTCAAGGGGGATCAAGAGCTGAAAACCACAACCGTGCGCTTCAATCATCCGCTAACCCACGGGGGCCTTGCGGTGCTGCCGGGATCGTACACACAGCAGGCGGTTGGCTTTAGTTGTTCCATCAACCAGCAGCAGGTTGAACTTAAACAGGGGAGTACCCATATACTGCCAGCAGGCGCGCGCGTAAATGTGCTGGAATTCCATCCTGACATCCAGCGCATAGGAAGAGGCGGAGGAAGAAACGGCGCGCCCAATATGGCATTACGCAATCCTGCTTTATTACTCGAATTAAGTGCCCCAACAAAAGAGAGAAAAACCATCTGGTATGTTGTTAAACAGGGGGTCCCCCAACAGTTACTGGCTGCCGGTTTTACCCCCCAACGCTTAACCCCACTGTATAAAAACTACAGTCAACTGACCATCAATCGCGATCCCGGCGCTCCTTTGGCTGCGGCAGGTGGCCTGGCTATGACGTTAGGTGTTTTGCTAAGCCTGCGCTCTTTTTATGTCAAACGGTTCCACAATAGGTACACAACATTGCCGTTGGCTTGAATCATTTGTGATCTCTTTGTTTTCTGAGAACGCCTAACACTCAAGAAGGGCGCCGCGTTTTTGCGGCGCCCCTCCTGGGTAGCATGTGAGGCCGGGTTGTGCGCTATGGCGGTTATCTTAGTGTGAAGCCGTTGCCTCTTCTGGGTAATGCCCCGTTGCCGGATTTATTGTAGCCTCGTATATCCCCTCGACATAGTGAATGAACGGCACGTACGCCTCAATATACTCGCGCCCTGCGCTTACATCCTGGACTTTGAATGACTTGGCTGCCATAGCCTTCTGGTATCGGTCCAGTAGCCCCGTACGCATTTTCTCGACAAGCAGGTTGGTGAGCGGCTCGATATCCCCGGATTTCAAGGCCAGGTCTGCCGCAGGTATTGCGGGCCCCAGATCCCGACCGACTGGCTTAAGCCCAGTGTAAGCGACGCCTTCACCCGCGCGATGGATGCGGACAAGTGTCTCGAAGAAATACATGTCTGCCAGCTCCTGCGCCTGCGGGTTTAGTTTTCGCACGGCCATGGTTTGGTCAAACGCGCGTCGAATCTCGGCCTCATCGTTCTTAAGTACCCAGATCAGCACCAGGTTCACATCACCCTTTGCAAGCGCCTCCTGCGCAGCTTTGACGACGGGGCCATCCATACCATCGCAATGTGCATAAGCCGGGGACAAATTAAAAGCGCTCATCCCAACTATGCAAAACAAAACGAACAAAATTCTAAACATACCGCGATTGCTTCTCATGGTTCATTCTCCTTTTGATTATGGCCGAAAATAGCCTGACACTCTGCGAGGAAAATCGTTCTCGCAGCATTTGGTGCACCTGCGCCAACTATATTTTCATTCTTATCTATTCACCGCTCGGAATGGTGGTAGGGTAGGATACCTCCGTGATTTTTTCCTTTTTCGCGTTGTGGTGCTCCATGGCTCACTTCTGTATTGAGTTTTCGTACAATTGTCCTGTAATGGTAACCATCCCCTTTGGCACTTCGGCTTTAGCGCCAACCCTAGCATCTTCTGCCTGGTCTGCAAGTTAGTGCAGTGGTTTCACGAACGAGAATCTTTTAGCTTTACTGCAAGGTTTTTATTTTGGAAATGGGGGTAAACATTCCAGAGAGCTATCTTGATAGACCTATCAAAATCCTCCGAATTGCAGGTATGCTAAAAACTGTGAGAAGCGAACAGGTTGCCGCCGCAGCCTGCCACCAACGAACCATTTGCCATCCCAAGGAGCTTGCGGATGCAGACCTCTGCCAAGATCAAAGTTGAGACCGAGGCCGGACAAATTATCGAGGTTGTGGTCACCAGTTTTAGTGCTGACGCTATCTGGGTTCTGGTTGGCGCGGGACCGCACAGCAGCAGGTGCAAACTGGAACCGACCCGTAACGGCTTGGCCTATTCCGGCAGCGTTATGGGGCGAGAAATTATCTATCCGCACAGCGTTAAGGAGGTACGGGAGGAACTGGCCAGAGAAGTTCAACCTGGTGGGGGATTCAGGAGGTGACGCGGGCAAGCGGGCGCTGAATAAACTAAAGCAGGATTTCACTTCCCCGCCGGGAACCAGTGGGAGGTTCGATTGGCAATTTTGACCAGGAACAGCATCACTGGAACCTCAACCAAGACCCCGACGATGGTGGCCAGAACCGCCGGTGAAGAGGTACCAAACAGGGTGATAGCTACCGCTACCGCCAGCTCAAAAAAGTTCGAAGCCCCGATCATCCCCGCCGGAGCGGCAATATTGTGCGCCAAGCGTAGTTTTTTACAGCTGAGGTAAGCGATAAAGAAAATCAGCAGGGTCTGAATGGTCAGCGGAATGGCAATCAGCACGATGTGCAGGGGGTTGGCGAGGATGATCTCGCCCTGAAAGGAGAATATCAGCACCAGAGTCAGCAGCAGGCCGACGATGGTGATGTGGTTGAATTTGGGGATAAAGCTCTGGTGGAAGTAATCTTTCCCCTTGCTTTTAATCACCAGATTGCGGGTGATGATGCCCCCGACCAAAGGGATGACCACAAACAGAAAGACCGATAACAACAGGGTGTTCCAGGGGATCGTGATGCCGCCAATGCCCAGCAGCAAGGCGACAATCGGGGTAAAGGCAATCAGGATGATCAGATCATTGGTGGCCACCTGCACCACGGTATAAGCAGGATTGCCGCGGGTAAGATGACTCCAGACAAAGACCATCGCGGTACAGGGGGCGGCACCGAGCAGAACCGCCCCCGCCAAATAAGCTTTGGCGATATCTGGCGGAATCAGCGCTTTGAACACCACATAAAAGAAAAAGGCCGCAATGGCAAACATGGTAAAAGGCTTGATCAGCCAGTTGACCGCCCAGGTTACGTACAGCCCGGTCGGATTCTTACCGACGTTTCTGATGCTGGCAAAATCGACCTTCATCATCATCGGATAGATCATCAGCCAGATCAGCACCGCAATCGGGATAGACACTTTGGCGTACTCAAATCGGGCCAGCGCCGCGGGGATGGCGGGGAGGAACTTGCCGATCAGAACCCCCGCGATCATGCATAATACGACCCAGAGGGTCAGGTTTTTTTCAAAAAAGCTGATGCCGGCTGTTTTGTTTTGTGCCATGTCGATATTCTCCTTCGCTACACTTCCTCTAGCAAACCCAAAAAATGATCGTCAGATCCCTGACGTTCAGGGTAACTCCTGTGCAAAAAATTCTCCCATGGCACGGCGGATTTCATCTCGTACCCGCCGGTACGCGGGCAGCACTTCTGCTTCACTTCCGGGCAGGCGCGACGGATCCGCAAACCCCATATGCAGGCGCTTCACACCCCCGAAAAAGAGCGGGCACTTCTCGTTGGCATCGCCACACAGGGTGATGACATAATCAAAAGGTTGGGCGGCAAATTCATCGAGACTCTTGGAGCGGTGCGTGGAGAGGTCGATGCCAAGTTCCGCCATCACTTTGATCGCCAGCGGATTGACCCTGGTCGCTTCGGTGCCCGCGGAAAAGGCTTTCATGCGCACGCCAAGATCGTGATTGACCAGCCCTTCGGCCATCTGCGAGCGACAGGAGTTATGGGTGCATAAAAAAAGAACGCGTTTTAAGGACATTGAGCATTTCCTCCAATCCGCATAGGCGGATCCCCAAGAGGCAAGAAAATCAGCAGGTCAAATTTTTCTGCTCATTTTGAAAAGTGTCGAGTTTCTCGACGGCTCTCGAATGTTCCGCCAGGTTCCAAAGCCACTTTTCCAGGAGCGGCTTCATCCTCTTCACATTCGGGTTCGCGCCATCATTGAGGCGATAATACATCCACACTCCCTGGCGGCGATCCGTAACCCAGCCACTGTTGCGCAGGGTGGCCAGATGGCGTGAAACGGTCGACTGCGGCAGTTCGAGCGCAGCAATCAACTCACAGACGCAGAGCTCGCCCTCCAGCAACAGGGCCAGAATGCGCAACCGCGTCTCATCAGCGAGGGCTTTAAAGAATTTGGCTTCGTTTTTCATCCTTGAAACATATCCGCATAAGCGGATATCGTCAACCCTCTTTCCTGGGTGAGTTTCGTTATTTTTTCAGGTGGTGTTTTGCGATAACCGTTACCTTCGATTGCCATAGTGCTGCCATAATGCTTGCATAGTGGATAGCCGGGCCACCTGGCCCAACCTCAGGACAGGCACTTTGTCTCTCGTTCATCCATTGACAGCAGGTGGGCGCATGCTAAAGGTGTATATAGCTCAACCCAGAGGCTGGCCCCTCCCACTTTAACTCAGTCAGACTAAGTCTCCGGCTGGAAATTCGGAAAGGAAGTGCGCTATGAAATTCAAGAGGATTTGTATGGCTTGTGTTTTTCTTGCTCTGTTTGCCGCAACTGTGGCCGCTACGGAAGGCAAGAATGAAGATGAAAAGTCGGATATCTGGCTCAAGGCCAACATTGTAACCACCTATATGCTGAATCAGAACCTGAATCCCTTTGATATCGACGTCGAGGTGAAAAACGGGATAGCCTCTTTGAGTGGCACGGTTGATACTGCGGTGGAAAAGGAGCTGGCAATAGAGATTGCCAAAGGTGTCGACGGGATCAAGGAGGTCAAATCGAACCTCATGGTTGAGCCGGGGACCAAGGCCGATGAACGCCAGGAATCTGAGTTTTTCCGGACTGTTGAGGATGCAACGATTACGGCCAAAGTCAAGTCCAGGCTGTTATGGAATCGAAGCACCAATGGTATGGACATCAATGTGGATACTGACAATGCCGTCGTTACGTTGAGGGGGACGGTCATTTCCGAGGCGCAGGGGGATCTGGCCGTGCAGATTGCGAAAAACACTACCGGCGTTGAACAGGTCAAGTGGGAATTTGAAGTTGTTCCTGAACCGAAAAAATCCGAGATAAAGGAAACCCTCGAAGCTATAGAGGAGAAAACGAACGATGCCTGGATTACAACCAAGGTGAAATCAATGCTCCTTTTCAGCAAAGAGGCGGAAGGGGCCGATGTCAGTGTCAATACGACCAACCAGATCGTGACCTTGAAGGGGACCGTAGCCACCCCAAAGCAGGAGCAGGCACTTATAAAAATGGTCAACGATACGGTGGGGGTCAAGGAAGTCCGCGCACAGCTGAATATTGAGAAGGAATAAGGAAGAAGGTTGCGTATGAAACGAACATGGATGGCGTTGGGTTTGGTTATGCTATTGGTGTTCTCCGCCGGCTGCAGCCGCTCTTTTGTGGGTGGGGCTGCGCTCGGGGCCGGAGGTGCCGGAGTGGCTTATGAATACCAGAATAAAAGAGCCTTGAGCAACCTGGAAGACGATTTTAAGGACGGTAAGATTGATAAGGACGAATATCTGCGGCGCAAAAAGGAGATCGAACACCGCTCTATCGTTTATTGAAAGATGCATCAAAGAACCCCGCCAACATTAGTGGGGTTCTTTGTTTGGCCTTGGAAATATGGTGTCAGCTTAATACGCAAGAAGAGGCAATAAAAACCGGAATCCAGGTTGATAATGGAGCGGATCACACCAACGCAATATGCGATTCTTGATTCTTCATTGCATGATTCGATATTTGATCTAGAGTTACAAGAGCAACGACATAGGAGCAACGACATAGCTAATACAAAAAAAGGAGAATCTACGATGGCAAAGAAAAATATTCAGTGGCTGGAATCCCTCGACGAGGCGCAGAATCTTGCGAGGAAGAATGGGAAATTGATTCTGCTCGACTTCTTCAACCCCGGCTGAATTGGCTGCAAACAGATGGATGCAGTTACGTATCCACACCCAAGCGTCATTGATTTTATTTCCAGCAGTCTCGTCCCCCTGCGTATCGCCCACGATCACAAGGAGCTCGGGCCTCAGTTCCGCGTAAAGTGGACTCCACTTCTGCTCCTGCTGGATGCATCCGGCGCAGAGGCTTACCGCACTCTGGGCTTTTTTTCGCCGGAGGAACTGATTCCAAGCCTGCTGCTGGGAACAGGCAAGGCCTATTTCGACACGGCCGAGCGTTCTGCTGCGATCAAACAATTTGACCTGATCCTGAAGGATTATCCCAAAAGTGAATCGGCCCCTGAAGCGATCTACCTGAAAGGGGTGGCCAACTTTATTGAAACCCACGACGTCAGCCACCTCAAAAGTCTTTACCAGACCCTGAAACAGGATTTCCCGCATAGTACTTGGACGATGCGCGCAGATCCTTACCGCCTGCTGTAACACCCACAGCGTATTGCGTGTGGTAGCAATAAAAGCGCAAGGCTCAACCAATTGGCTGGGCCTTGCGCTTTTCAAATGCACCCTGTGAACTTGAGTATTTCTTGTTTCGGAGCAAATAAACTTAATGCGGGCGCAGCTCCTAAGACTAAAAAATGAAGGGGATAAACATCCTTGAGCTGAGTTTATATTTTACGTAATCCTCCCCCCAGAACGCGATATTCTCGCGTTCTTCCACTTTGGCGGTCAGATAAATAGCTAGCGTGACCAGGCACACAACCACAATGGTCAAAATATCTATTCGCTTCAGAAATGCCCCCCATGCGAGAAAGAGCAATGAGGAATACATAGGGTGGCGAATATAGCGATACAGCCCATCTACGACCAGGTGTTGCGTATTTTCAAAAGACAGATTTTCTGGAGATGCTGGACGTTTGCTTTGTCCGCCAATCCGTATGAGGAGACTTGCTCCATATACAACCAGAACAATAGATATGCCCAGCAGCAGCCATGACAGACTTTGTACTCCCGAAAACGGCTCCTCAAACCAGACCGGTTGGTTGTACAACACCAGGCCGGTGATTCCGACAAAGGCAAAATAGCGATAGAATCCATGGGAGTGGGGATTCTGTAGTGCTCGGCGGGAGAGCACGGTAAAAAAAAGGGTGGCAAGGACAAAGACTACAGAACGCAGGACAGCTGAATCCACTTGGAAGGGTTCTCCATGTTTAAGGGATGTTGTTACGGAAATCCTGGGATAGAAATATATTCAGCAAGTGCACGGAAAGAGATCCTTTCTCACCTATGCACTAGCGCTCAAAAACCCAGAATTGAGATTATTTAGCAAGATTTCATTGATGTTGCGGAAGCAAAGAGTGAGCGTTGATCCCATTGCCCGGGGAGATAGGCTCTATGCTCTTCAGAGCGCATGCATTTTACCCGATAAAATTCGATCTGTATGTAATGCACGAGAACTTTATTTGTTGGACGCAGGCAAACTGGGCGGGCGCGCCGCTCTGGTGCATGATTCTCCACTCCAGAAAAAACAAGCATAAATTTTACCTCATATTTTCTTCTCCCACGTCCTTGTTTCTTTCCCATGTTGAGATAGCCTTCTCTCAGACAGGATGGTTTGAGTACTCATTTGATAATGAGAAAAAGGAGGAACAAGATGAAGGAGAATTTCAAAAAAAGATGGTGGGGGATCATTGGGATTCTGTGCCCGGTTGTGATGACCGTGGGCATGGTATATACGGTTAATGCACAGATCCCCGCAGATGTGGATCCAAATCCACAAACGTACATGCCGGTTGTTATTGAGGAAGACTTTAAAACCACCATGGAAAAAGATGTAAAAGACAAGCCGCAGGTGATGGAGCGGCAACAGGCGCTTTTGGACAGACGCTATGACTTGAGCGATCGCCCCGCCGCTGTGATGATGTCCGGAAATAAAAAACCAATTCAGGAAGGGGTGCGGGTAAAGCTTCCGAAGTCGATGACCTGGGAAAAGTTAAACGCTATGACCGCGGCGGAAATTAAAGAAAAAGACCTTTTCCCTGAGGGTTTTTTGCCTCTCCCGCATACCAAGCATGCGACCGGAGGGCAGGTATTTCCAAAGGATCAGATCGATGAGATCCAGAAGCTGGAGCAACGCTCGCTGGAGCGCTTCGATGTTGATTTTGATCTACCGGTACATTTTATCCCAGAATTCCCCCCGCCTATGTATTTGACCACCCATCCAGAACTGGGGGATGTCTCCCAGGGGAAAATGCTCAGCATAGACAACTATTATGAATTGATGAGTGGAATTCTCACCCCGGTGCAGATGGATGGGTTGAGGTTGCTGCTTACCCCCTTTCCACAGCAGCAATTCAATCAGACTGAGGACCGGAAGGTCGAAAAACCCAGTATGGGCGTAGCCTGCCTCGATTGTCATACCAACGGTCACACCAATGCAACGTTTCACCTGAATCCGGATACCCGGCCCCAGGTAGCCAGATTCCGTCTGGATTCAGTGAGTCTGCGTGGTATGTACAATCAGCAGATTCATGGCTCCAAACGTTCCCTGAGATCGATTGAAGACTTCACCGAATTTGAACAGCGCACAGCCTATTTTGACGGCGACCACGTGATTGCCACCAAGAAGGGGATAAATGTGCCGGATCGTGCCAGTCAAACGGCGATGATGGCACAGATGCAAAACCTGTTTGATTTTCCCCCAGCTCCGAAGCTCAACGTGTTCGGCAAGCTGGACCCAAAGAAGGCCACTAAGCAGGAAATGCTGGGGCAGGAGATTTTCTTCGGAAAAGGACAGTGCAGTGTCTGCCATCCCGCGCCGTTTTATACCGATGATAGGATGCATGACCTTAAGGTAGGACGTTTCTATAAGTCGAGAATGAGCAATGGAAAGTGGATCACCCCTGTGGGTCCCATCAAGAGCTTTACCCTGCGCGGGATCAAGGATTCTCCTCCCTATATGCATGACGGCCGCTTGTTGACCCTTGAGGACACGGTGGAGTTTTTCAATGTGGTCACTGAATTGAATTTGACCAAAGAAGAGAAGGCCGCGCTGACAGCGTTTATGCGGCAGTTGTAATCCCAATGACTGAAGCACGAAAAGACCGAAAAGACTTATAGCCATTTCGGTGCCGGCCGGCTTTGACGCGTCAAAGTCGGCCGGTTGCGTTCCTGCCCGGGCAAATCAACCCAGCACCGGTTTCCCGCCCCCTGGTTTAAGTGTTTTTTGCCGGATAAGGTTATTTTTTAGCGAAATAAAGCTTCTCGAACTCATCCACCAGAGATTTAAGTGTTTCAATGTGGGCTATATCTGTCGTTTGTTTGCATTTCATGGCATAAACAAGCATTTGCTGCAGAGCCTGGATCTTTTTGGCGTAATTTGCATCACCTACGTTGATGCGCTGGGTCATAAAATACTGGGCAACAATGTGCTGAAATTTATCCGCGTGGTCTTCCTTGTTGTTCACCCAGCGAACGAGCTGGTTGGCATGCTGATCCACTGATTTTTCGAGGGTCAGGATGGTTTTCATCGATTTTTCCATGGTGGCGATGTCTTCCCGGAGCAGGCTTATCCGCAGCGGATCATCATAAATACCACACGGAATTTCGCAGTGGCTGTAAACATTTGCGGCGGTAAAAAAAAGCAGAAAACTCAACGTTAAGCCCAAAGTCAAACTTTTCATTTTCAATTCCTCCTTGTTAGAATTAGTGCCTGCTTTGCTGCTCTCGTCGCATGACGAGCCAGACTTTTGCGCCTAATAGATAGTGTACACGATAAAAAGTCGTACGCTTGTGGTTCGTGCAAAAAAATGCTGAACAAATTGCGCGCCAGTGCAGAGTCCGGGAAATTCCTGTTTTTGAATAGGCGTTGTCAAATGCTGACAGTATGGGTATGGTTATGCGCAAACAAAAAACCAAGGGTTGAGGGCATCGATTTGGGGTGCCGAGGGTTGGACAGGATTGAATTTGAAAACGTCCGTTAAGGGGTTAACAAGCAGGGGAAAAAGGATTCACGCAGATGCCAACGCAGTGGCGTATGGAGCGGGGTGTGATGGGACAGGGCGTGGTGGAGTGCTGCCTGCAATATCTGCTTTATTACTTGCGTGTATACTGGCTGGTTGCGCCGTGGGCCCCAATTACCGGGCACCGCAGCCCAATGTCCCGGCGCAGTGGAACGCGCCGGCAGCTGCACGCGCGCTCGACCCACTGGTGCTCGCACAATGGTGGCGGCAGTTCAATGATCCACTCCTCAACGGGCTGGTAGCTGATGCGCTGGTGGCCAATCTGGATCTGGCGACTGCGCGCGCACAACTGCGCGAAGCGCGCGCGCGGCGCGATATGAGCGGGGCGCGGCTCGGGCCAACGCTGGATGGATCGCTGAGCGGATCGCGTAGTACCTCCAGCGCGCAGAGCGGCAGCGGCGCCACGCGCAAGTTGTATAGCGCTGGTTTTGACGCGAGCTGGGAGCCCGATATTTTTGGGGGTGTGCGCCGGAGCGTGGAAGCCGCCACGGCTGATGTTGCTGCCAGCACCGAGAGTCTGCGTGATACGCGTGTATCACTGGCCGCCGAGGTGGTACTCAACTACGTGGATCTGCGCACCGCAGAACGACGTCTGGTGGTGACCAGGGCGAGCGTCGCCGAGCGCAGCGAAACCTATGAACTCACGCAGTGGCGCGCGCAGGCGGGGCTGGTGTCGGAGCTTGATGTCGCCCAGGCGCGCACCAATCTGGAGAGCGCCCGCGCGGCACTGCCCGCGCTGCGCACTGCCGTGACCGAGGCCCAGAATCGCCTCGCGGTATTGCTCGGGCGCTCCCCCGGGGAGCTGCAGACGCACTTGAGCGCCACCGCTGCCGTGCCTCTCGCCAGTACCGCGGCCGCCGCCGGTATTCCGGCTGCTGTGCTGCATCTGCGCCCCGACGTGCGTACCGCGGAACGCCGCCTGGCGGCACAGACCGCGCGTCTGGGAGAGGCTGAAGCCGCGCGCTATCCGAGCTTCAGACTGTCAGGTTCGATCGGACTGGAAGCGCTCACCATCTCCAGCCTTGGAGATAGTGGCGCGGATACGCGCTCCCTGCTTGGCAGCGTCACCGCACCGATCTTCCATTCTGGCAGCATCCTCGCCAATATCGAGGTGCAGGATGCGCTCCTTGAACAGGCACGGCTGGCTTACGAGGCGGCGGTGCTTACTGCGCTCGAGGAGGTCGAGAACGCACTTGAGGGATTGGTGAACGCCAATCAGCGTCGTGCCCAGCTCGCGCTGGCTACCAGTGCGGCGCGCGAGGCCCTCACCATCGCGGAACAGCGCTACGCCAGCGGTCTGATCGATTTTCTGGCGGTACTCGACAGTCAGCGCACCCTGTTTAACCTCGAAGATCAACTCGCCAGCAGCACTGGTGACCTCGCCACCGCCCAGATTCAGCTCTACAAAGCCCTTGGCGGGGGCTGGTCCCCAACCGAAGAAGTCTGAACCAGAAGGCAAGGAGCGGGGGAATCTCAGGGGGATTGCATAAACCATGCAGTTTTGCTTGCCGTTCACCATACCGTTGCCAATACATAGTATTTCCATACCATCTATGCGTAACCTTGGATGTGAAGCTGGAGCAACCGCAGCGCTTGAGCACATTTCCCGGATAACGCCAGACAATGCCAGATAATATTGTAGTGAATGAGAGTTGCAAGTATGAGTAAAAATATCCCCACCAACACCGATACCCCAACAGCTACTTCAATCGACACTCAGGCCGGCACTCAGGCCGGTACCCACGCTGGGATGGCCGACCTTGAAGCCATCCTCGCCACCCAAGGCGGCGGCGGAGGTTTTCTGCGCCGCTGGCGTCTACCGCTGCTCCTCGGGGTGATTGCGGTGGTGGCGGCTTATCTTCTGTTTGGCCGCAACGGTGATGCGGACAAAGTGCAGTATCGTGCCACCGAGGTGATCACTGACACCCTGGTGGTCAAGGTCTCGGCGACGGGTCAGCTTGAGCCTACCAACCAGGTCAACGTCGGCAGTGAGATGTCCGGCACGGTTGAGACGGTGTTTGTGGATGACGACGACCGCGTAAGCAAAGGGCAGGTGTTAGCTGTGCTCGATCTGTCGAAATTCAAGGATGCCGCAGCCAGATCACGCGCAGCCGTCGGCGTTGCGCAGGCGAGTGTAGAGCAGGCGCAGGCGACGGTAAAGGAGGCGCGTGCGCGCATTGAGCGCTATCGTGAGGTGGCCCGCCTGTCTGGCGGCAAAGTGCCATCGAAGACCGAAATGGACACCGCCGAGGCGGAACTGGCGCGCGCCGTGGCCAATGTGGCGAGCGCGCGGGCGAGTGTAGCTCAGGCGCAGGCAGCATTGCGTAGTGACGAGACCGACCTCGAAAAAGCGCACATCCGTTCTCCCATCAATGGGGTGGTGCTGGAACGCGCGGTCGATCCCGGGCAGACTGTAGCTGCTTCACTGCAGGCGGTGACCCTGTTCACGCTGGCCGAGGATCTTTCCAAGATGGAGCTGAAGGTTGATGTTGATGAGGCCGACGTTGGTCAGGTCAGGGCGGGGTTGCCTGCCAGCTTCACGGTCGACGCCTGGCCGGGACGGCGCTTCGAAGCGCAGATAACCCGGGTGGGCTACAACGCCATCAATACTGACGGTGTTATCTCTTATCCTGGGGTGCTGCAGGTGGATAACTCCGATCTCAGTCTGCGCCCTGGTATGACCGGCACCGCCGAGATCACCACGCTCACCCACGCGAATGCGCTGCTGGTCCCTAACGCCGCGCTGCGCTTCAGTCCGCCGGAGGCGGCACCAGATGAGAAAAAATCCAACCGGGGGATCTTTGGCTCGATGATGATGCGCTCACCGCGCAGCAGAACCATGGCAGAGCCAATTGGCGCAGATGGCATGCGGAACATATGGGTATTGCGCGAGGGGGAGGCGGTACCGCTGCAGGTAAAGACCGGTGCCACCAACGGCCGCGTTACCGAAATTCTTGTAGGTGAGCTCGAAGCCGGCATGGAGGTAATTACCGAGATCGCGAGCCGCAAGTGATGAACGAGAATGCAGCCCTGATCCGTCTGACCGATATCACCAAGACCTATGGGGAGGGACAGGCCGCCTTTCAGGCGCTAAAAGGGATTGACCTGGAGATTATGCAGGGGGAGTTTGTCGCGGTAATGGGGCCGAGCGGTTCAGGCAAATCCACCGCCATGAATATCCTCGGCTGTTTGGATATCCCGACCAGCGGCCATTACACCTTTCAGGGTGTCCATGTAGAGAGGCTGTCGCGCGATCAGCGCGCGTTACTCAGGCGTAATTTTATTGGCTTTGTGTTTCAGGGTTTTAATCTGCTGGCGCGCACCACCGCGCTGGAGAATATCGAGCTGCCGCTGATCTATCGCGGCACCCCGAGCGCGACCCGCCACGCGGCAGCGCGCGCGGCTCTGAAGCAGGTTGGGCTGGAGGGTTGGGAAGGCCACACCCCCGGCGAACTCTCCGGCGGCCAGCAGCAGCGCGTGGCCATTGCCCGCGCCATCGTCACCAACCCTATTGTGCTCCTTGCCGACGAGCCCACCGGCAATCTCGACAGCCAGACCAGCCAGGAAGTTATGGAACTAATCAGCAGCCTTAACCGCGAGAATGGCATCACGGTGCTGATGGTCACCCACGAGCCGGAGATGGCCGCCCACGCCCGCCGTATTGTCCATTTTGTTGACGGCCGGGTAGCCAGCGACGCCCGCCAGCAGGAGCGTGCCTGATGTGGTGGAATACCTTGATGTTGGCGCTACGCGCCATCAGCCGCAACCTGATGCGTTCGTTCCTCACCATCCTCGGAGTGGTGATCGGCGTGGCTGCGGTGATCACCATGGTGACGCTGGGCAACGGTGCGACCCAATCGATTTCTGACCAGATTTCGAGTATGGGCAGCAATCTGTTGATGGTGCGCCCGGGGCAGCGCTTCGGCCCCGGAGCAGCGGCTGCGCCGCGCTTCAAGCTTGCCGACGTCGAGGCGGTGAGGAACCAGATCAGTGGCGTAGCGGCAGTGGCTCCGGTGGTGGGCAGTGCAGCTACGGCGGTGTATCAGGCGAAAAACTGGTCCACCTCGGTCACCGGCACTACCAATGATTATTTCACCGCCGGTAACTGGGAGATCGCCAGCGGGCGCGAGTTCAACAGCGCCGAGGAGCGCTCCGGTAAGGCCGTGTGTGTGATAGGGGACAGCGTTCGCGACAAGCTCTTTGGGCAGCAGAACCCCGTGGGCGCGGAGATCCGCATCAAGCAGTTTTCCTGCGAGGTAATTGGGCTGCTCAAGGCGAAGGGGCAGTCGGCGATGGGTTCCGATCAGGACGATACCGTGATTATGCCGCTGCGTACGGTGCAGCGCCGCCTTGCGGGGAACCTGGATGTGAGTATGATTATGGTGTCGGTCGCGGCGAACGCCTCGATTGATACGGTGAAGCAACAGCTTGAACTGCTGCTGCGCGAGCGCCGCCACCTGTCAGAGTTTGAAGAGGATGATTTTCGGGTGCTGGATACCCGGCAGATTGCCGACGCTCTTACCGGCACGACCCGCATTCTCACGTTGCTCCTCGGCGCGGTGGCGGCGGTGAGTCTGCTGGTGGGCGGTATCGGCATCATGAACATTATGCTGGTCTCGGTCACGGAGCGCACCCGCGAGATCGGTATCCGCCTCGCCATCGGCGCCCTCGAACGTGAGGTGCTGCTGCAGTTTCTCATTGAAGCGGTGGCGCTGTCGAGTTTGGGCGGGCTGATCGGAATCGCGCTGGCCGCCGGGACATCAGTCTTTCTGGCGGGGTTGATGTCGGTGCCCTATCTCTTCGATCCGGCCATCAACCTGCTCTCGTTCGTGTTTTCCGCAGCTATCGGCGTGATCTTCGGCTACTTCCCCGCGCGGCGCGCCGCCCGCCTCGACCCGATCGAAGCTTTGCGCCATGAGTAGGCAGCGGTTGTTTCATCCGGGTGCCTTTCAGGTGCAGCCAGGTGGCGCGCAACCAGGTGGCATTATTCAGCAAGGCTTATCTCTGTTTTGAAGTCTGCGGGTTTTACCGCGAGGACGGAACAGGTCAGCTGGTCGAGAATGGCCTCGGCGGTATTGCCTATGAGAAGACCGGATATCCCTGTACGTGCAACCGTACCCATCACTACAAGATCCACCTGCAACTTCTCCGCCAGTTGCGGGATCATTTTTTTCCCCGGCCCCTTGGGCAGATGAAAGCTTGGCGCCAGGCGCCGATAAGTGTCGGCCCCCAGCGATTCACGCAGTTCCTCCCCCAGCATATATAAGCCTTTTTTGTGCGGAATATGGGTTTTTTCAACATAGTCGGCTACCCCATCAAGGGTGGTTATGTCGCGCGACATAAGGGTTTTTTCCCCGATCGCTTCCCACGCATGAGCAATATGGAGAGAGGCAACGTTGGATAGTGCAAGCTGGCTGGCTAGCGCAAGGATTTCACGGTTAAGGTCGTGGTCCTGGCCTAACGGGTGCAGCGGATCGAAATCGACAGCCGCCAGGATGTTGTTATAGCTCGGCGTTTCGTGTGGTTTCATGAGCCAGACCGGGCAGGAACAATAACGCAGCAGGTTCATATCGAAGTTGCCAAATATTCTTTTAAGCCAGCTCGGGTTTTCGGCCGGTTTAAGCACCAGATCGTTGCCATTTTTCAGTACGGTGCGAATCACCTCAATGTGGGTGTTGTCCTCCAGTATTTCGAAGCGGATATTCAGCCGCTGCTTATGTGCTTCGACCAGCGCTTGCAGGTGCGCGAAGTGTGCGTTTGCGCCAGTTGCAAGGGTCAGATCGGCCTGGTTAGTTTCTGCCACTGATACTGCACGGGCGACAGCCCAGTCTTGATCGTCGGTTGCGTCGCTGACATACAGAATATTTTTAAATTGTTTCATATTATGCACCTGTACTGATGGGGAAAGCGCTTCTGTTTTCCTGCGGACTTACGCCGCTTTAACTCCCAGGCTCCGTAGATCGTGCCCGGTGGGAGATTCGTGCGCCCTGATGCCGAATTCAGGCAGGATCGCTAAAAAATGGTCAAAAATATCGGCCTGAATGCTTTCGTATTCACCCCAGGCGGTTGTATTGGTAAAGGCATAGATTTCTATGGGCAATCCGTCTGGCCCCGGTGCCAACTGCCGCACCATTAAAGTCAGGTACTGATGAATGTGGGGGTGATTTTTCAGGTAGGCGAGCATATAGGCGCGCAAGGTGCCGATATTAGTCAGGCGGCGGCTGTTTATCGGCGCGGAAAAGTTTTGCTCCAGTTCGCTGTTGTAGAGGTGCAGCTCCTTGAGTTTTTCCTCAAGATACGGGGCGAGGAGTTTGCTCTTCTGCAACTGCGAAATCTCAGCGTCAGTCAGGAAGCGGATACTGTTGATTTCCAGGTACAGGCTGCGTTTTATCCGGCGGCCACCAGATTCGGACATGCCGCGCCAGTTTTTGAATGAATCGGAGATGAGGGCATAGGTTGGGATAGTGGTGATGGTTTTGTCCCAATTCCGGACTTTGACCGTGGTCAGGCTGATGTCAATCACGTCACCATCGGCGCCGAATTTTGGCATCTCCAACCAGTCATCTATGGCAAGCATATTATTCGCTGACAGCTGAATCCCGGCTACCAGGCCAAGGATCGGATCTTTGAATACCAGCATCATAACCGCGGAGATCGCACCCAGGCCACTGAGCAGTAGCAGGGGAGATTTGCCCATGAGGATGGAGATGATCAGCAGGCCGATAAGGAATGCAGTTATAAGTTTAATGCTCTGCATTATGCCCCGCAAGGGGAAGTGCCGCATGGTGGGGGAGCGCCGGAAGATACCCTGCAGGACATCAAGCAGCGAGAACAGCGCCAGGGTGATAAAGATCAGGATCCATAGATTTGTTGCGGTTTCAATCGTCGTCAACAGGGTAGATTCGGCATCAAGCCAGAGATTCGCCTGACTTTGAATGATGATCCCCTGCAGTGAGAGGGCAAGCCGGTTAAAAAGTTTGCGCTCAAATAACGCCCTTTGCCATATCCAGCGTGAAGAGGTCGCTCGACTTCCTGCCCACTTGATCAACAGGCGGTGAAGGATAAAGTGGACCGCCAGCGAAAAAACTACAATCCACAGCAACGCGATGGCGGCGAAGATCCAGTCGGCATACGCTGGGATATGGGTGTTCAGCCACTCAAAGATGTATTCCTTGAAATAATTCCGCGTTTTTTCCATTTTGCTCTCTTAAGGTCAGTTCAGGTTATCCGGTGGTGCTGGGGCGCCCAAGTGGCGCTTGCTGCATCCTACGGCTGGCTATTGTCTCATCTATTTGGCAGGGGTGCCAGCCTGATTCCCTCCACATCAACCAGTTCTCTCCAATCGGGTCACCCTATCAGGCTATTGTTCGGAAAATGCGCTCAAGAGGACAGAGCGAACGGTCTCCTGGTCTTTGGCATGTACCAGTACGGTCACCTGATCCCAGCCCTGCAGGCGCGTTGAGCCTTTGGGAATCACCAGTTCATTTTTCCGGGTTATCAGGATAATTACAGAACCAGCGGGAAGCTGCAGCTTGGCGATGGTGGGGCCGACCTCGCCCCGGGGCCCGGGAAGATTCACCACAATCAAATCAAAGTCGCTTTTGGCCATGGTAACAAGTTCCAGCTTAAACAGAGGGCGTGGCCGTGCGGGAACCGTAAGGTTAAGCCAGCGCGCCAGCAAGCCCAGCGTGGAGCCCTGTACGGCAATGGACAGCAAGACGGCAAAGAACACCAGGTTGAAGATATCCTGCCCGATGCCAATCCCGGCTGCGGCCGGGTAGGTGGCCAGAACAATGGGGACCGAACCGCGCAGACCCGCCCAGGCGATGAAAATTTTGTCTCGCGTCGGGATGCGCATTCCCAGAGTGCCAACCCACACGGCGAAGGGGCGGGCGACAAACGTCAAGGCACAAAACAGCAGAATTCCCTCCAGCCAGAGGTCGGCCCACTGATGGGGGAACACCTGCAGCCCCAGTAAGGCGAACATGCCGATATTGGCTACGGTGGAAAGGGCAGAAGAGAAATTGGTTACCCCCTGCTTGTAGACAAAAGGGCTGTTGCCCATCACGTAACCTGCGACAAATACCGCCAACATCCCACTGGCATGCACCATTTCAGCCAGTCCGTAGATCAGCAGGATGATCCCCAGCGAAAATACATAGTAAAGACCACGGTCTTTGGGATTAATGCGATTGATCAGCCACAACGCCCCTCGGGTCAGGCCCCAGCCGATTACGGGTGCGGTGGCAAACTTCCACCCAAAAAGTACTGCTGTTGTAGCCCAGTCAGAGTGGCCGGAAGAGACCACCTCTATTACCGCCAGGGTGAGCAGGATCGCCATGGGGTCGTTAGCGGCGCTCTCGATCTCAATAGTGGAGGACAGCTTGGGCGGCAGAGATTGGCGCCGCAGAATCGACATGATTGCCGCGGCATCGGTGGATGAAATTATCGCCGCTAGCAGAATCGCTTTAGGAAATGACCAGTCGAAGAGGCCATACAGAACAGCAAAGGTGCCCAGGGTGGTAAGGACAACGCCCCAGGTGGCGAGACCTCCCGCACGCAACGCAACCGCTTTAAAATCGGTGCGTCTGGTGGCGAAACCACCATAAAACAGAATAAACACCAGCGCAAGATTGGCGACCTGATTGGTCAGGGCGATGTCATCGAAATGCCAGAGATTCAGAACATCGCTGCCAAAGAGGATTCCCGCCGCGAGGGCGACCAGGATGACCGGGACACTCCAGCGATCCAGCCAGACCGAGACCAGAACAATCGCGATCAGAAGGGCGGGGCCAATAACATATACAACATCCATAATTCACTCTATCCGCCCGCAACACCGGGGAATGCCCTTTATTTTCAGATATTTACCTGAATATCTGTGCCAGGCCGCTGACTTCGCTACCTTAATTGCCTTACCGCCTGCAGAGCCCCATGCAGAACTTATATCATAAACCAGTGCCCGTCATTCCCGCGCAGGGGGAATCCCGAAGACTACCGGGTTAGGCAAAAAAGGGATCTCTGTTTTCACGCGGATGCTAACTTTTGCATGAGGCTTTTATTGAAATATCCAGATCCAGCGCATAAACCAGGTGCAGGCCAGAACGAATAAAAATCAGAGTAGATTGAATTGATGTCGGTTCAGGGATCAAACATCATCCGTTGAAAATGTTGCTTAAGGGTACCCGCATGGCGCCTCTCACGTTCACTTGCGGCGCTCGCTCGGGGCGCTGTATGTATAATAGCAAGAAAATATTGAAATATCAATGATGGCCCACCCTGGCCCAGCTGGGCGGCTGCGGCGCCAGTACGGCAAGGAGTAAAAGGAGTAAAAGTTCTCCTACTGCTGATATTCTGCTATGATGCTTGACGGCAACCGGTCGCGGGGTGACGGGAATTCTCGTCCTTGCGGTCAGCTTTTTCAGCTGTGGGCTGGCGTTTTGTTGGGCGGTTAAATCACAATTTTAACCACATAGTCTGGCGGGTTGCGCCCCTGTTGCCATTTGCTTGATATCTTAGTGCAAACTTCAGCCAGAAGTGCAGTGGTATGCGGAAAGAGTGGAACATGCTTAAGCTTGACAAGTCTGATTTTGTTGGGAAAGGGCTTCATCGGGAGTGCTACAGGCATCCAGACAATATTGCTCTGTGCGTAAAGGTGGTCGTTACGGGGAATGATGACGAAACCAGGCGGGAGAGAAAATATTACCGCCACCTGGAGAAAAGAAACATCAGCTGGGAGATGATCCCCAGGTACTATGGTGATATTGAGACGAATCTGGGGTTAGGCTCTGTTTTTGACTTGATTATTGATGGCACCGGTGTGGTAGCAAAGACGCTTGAATATTATCTGACTTCACCTGAAACGACACGGGCACACAGCGCAGGGCTTGCGCACGCTCTGGCAGCACTTAAAGAGTATCTGCTTGCGCATAGAATCATAACCATGACGTTGAAACCAAAAAATATAGTATATACGCAGGAGGATGCGACAGAACCGCGTCTGGTTATTATCGACAACATCGGAAATTCTGATTTTATTCCTGTGTGTAACTATAGTAATTTTTTTGCCCGAAAAAAAATCTTTAGAAAATGGAAGCAATTTGAAGCGTCGATGCTGGATACCTACCCGCATAACACTGCGCTGCAGCAGCTGCTTGCGACCTTGAGTGGCTGAAATTCAGCGCCTGATGCGGCCTTGGAACACAAACGCCCCCGCTGCTCTGTAGACAGCGGGGGCGTAGTTGTTTTAAGCAGTACTGCTAGTCAGCCATTTTCGTTGGCCACCTTCCGTATCTGTTCCTTCTGCACTTTTGAAGCTGCGTTTACATAGGAATAGGTTTCCCCCAAGTAGTTTTTCAAGATCACTGCGCTACCAAGTGCCTGCAGGTACTCCGGCAAAAGCGGAATCTTGCCGCCGCCCCCAGGGGCGTCGATAACAAATGCCGGCACTGCCATCCCCGAAGTATGCCCACGCAGGGCGCGGATCACTTCGAGCCCCTCTTCGACGCTGGTGCGAAAATGGTCGGTCCCCTGCACCAGATCCGCCTGATAAATGTAGTAAGGGCGCACTCGGATCGCCAGCAGTTTCTGCATCAGCAGTTTCATCACCTGCGGATCATCGTTGATGTCCCGCATCAACACCGTCTGGTTGCCAAGAGGGATCCCCGCGTCGGCGAGGCGAGCGCACGCTTTGGACGATTGCTCAGTGATCTCGTCCGGGTGGTTGAAATGGGTGTTGATAAACAGCGGATGGTGTTTGCGCAGCATCCGCACCAGGTTCAAAGTGATGCGCATCGGCAACACCACCGGTACCCGCGTGCCGATACGGATGATCTGTACGTGGGGGATTGCCCGCAGACGCGTCAGAATCGAATCGAGCTTTTCGTCCGCGAGCAGCAGCGGATCTCCGCCCGAGACAATGACGTCACGGATCTGCGGGTGGTGGCTGATATAGTCGATTCCGGCGCTGATGGTCTCATTTGTAATCCGCATGTTTTCGCCGCCAACCTTGCGTTTCCGGGTGCAGAAGCGGCAGTACATGGCGCACTCCGAAGAAATCAGAAACAGGACGCGATCCGGATAACGATGCACCAGATTAGGCACCGGACTCTGATTTTCCTCTTCGAGGGGGTCGTAGATGCAGACACTATCCTGAATTTCCAGCAGGTCAGGCACCGCCTGTTTCCAGATCGGGTCGCCCACTTCCTTGATCAAGCCAAGATAATAGGTGGGAACCCGCATGGGATATTTAGCCACAACCTCTTCAAGCGGGCGGGGGTCAACGCCGAAACGTCGGGTTAATGTGCCGGGGCTGGTGATGCTTGTCTGTAGCTGTTTTTGCCAGGTTTCCATGGCGTGCTCCTTCCCCTAGTATTGAAAGCGTTTGACATAAGTGATGCGATCGTCTCCGGGGCGGTAGAAGTCGCGAATACACGCTTCCTCCAGGTAGCCGGCCTGCTGGTAAAATTTACGCGTACGGGTGTAGCTGCCCTGAGAAGAGGTTTCCAGGCAGAGCAGTCTTGCCCCTGCAGCGCGCAGACGTTTTTCCACTTCCAGCATCAACTGGCGGCCAACCCCTGCGCCGTGCAGGTCGGGGTCGGTGGCGATCCAGTAAAGGTCATAAGTTCCGAGCGTCAGCGGCACCGGGCCGAACAGCGCAAACCCGGCCACGGCCCTTTTGTAGTCAGCGACGATCACCTGGTAATCTTGTTGTTCCGGGTCGTTGAGGACTGTTTCAAGCAGTTCCATGGCGCAGTTGACTTCTATCTCGGTAAAGACCTGGGTGGCGACCAGGATCTGGCGCAACGGGAGCAGGTCGGAAGCAAGCAGTTTACGCATCGGTGTTCTCCAGACGGGTAAGAGATAACTCCAGAATTCGGCTAACCAGGGCTGGATAGTCCATCCCTGCAGCATGGGCCGCGCGGGCAAAACCAGCACCTGGTGAGATGTCGGGGTTGGCATTTACTTCGAGAATGTAAGGGATGCCGGCGCGCATGCGGATATCCACACGGGCGTAGTCGCGACAGCCGAGCAGGCGACAGGCGCGCAGTGCCACTGCGTGGATGATCTCTTCTTCCTCTGGGGATATGGGCGCCGGGCAGACCGGTTCGGTGGCAATATATGCGGCGGAATCTTCCAGCCACTTCCCTGCGTAGCTGACAATCTGGCACTCTAAGCCGGGCTGGAAGCAGATCTCCGAGATTGGCAGTGCTTCGAGGAAGCAATCCCCGATCACCGCTGCGTTAAACTCGCGCCCGGCAATAAACTCTTCCACCAGTGCCCCCTGCCGATACTGGGCGTGGATGTATGCGACGCGGCTGCGCAATACATGCGTATCCCTGACGACACTCTCGGCACCGATCCCGATGGAGGCATCTTCGAGGCAGGGTTTGACGATCAGCGGCCAGCTCAATTTCAGCTGTTGCGGCAGCGCCGCGCCCGGCTCGATCAGCAGGTAGTCCGGCGTCGGCAGCTTGTGCTGTGCCAGCAGGTCCTTGGTCAGCGCTTTGTTCTGGGTCAGGCCGAGGGTCAGGGGGGGAGAACCGGTGTGGGTCAGGCCGAGCAGTTCAAGCAGCGCGGCGACATGCAACTCGCGGTTGCTTTGCCCCCAGTAACCTTCACAGAGGTTGAAGACCAGTTCTGGCTGCAGCTGCTGCAACGTGCAGACAAAAGGAGCGATCTGTGCGCCAAGAGGCACCAGCGTTGGGGTGTGCCCAAGGAGCTTCAGGGCTGCTACCACCGCTTCGGCTTCGAATGCGGCACCGACCTCGGAGATACGGTCCTGCTGCTCACCGCGCAGCGCTACGGCGGGAGCCAGGTTAAAGCAGACGGCGATATTCATTGGCGTCCCCCTGGTTGAGCTGCAGGCGGGCACAGGCAGCGTCCACCACGCTGAGGATCAGTTGGGTGTAATTGAGTCCGGCAGCGCGGGCGGCCTTGGGGAAACAGCTGTTCTGTTCCGGCCGCGGCAGGATGCCGGGGAGGGGATTGAGTTCGATGATTTGCGGATGTCCGGCCGCATCGAGGCGCACGTCGATGCGGCACCAGTCGCGGCAGCCGAGCGCTTTAAACGCCCTGCAGCACACCTCTTCGATCTGGCGCTGCAACAACGGCTCGAGCGGGGCCGGGCAGCTGAAGATCTGCAGCGGCTCTGCTGCGGTATCCCAGATCCACTTGGCTTCAAAGGAATAGATCGGGTTGCCCCCCGGGGGCAAGCTGGCGAAATTTATCTCGACGAGCGGCAACACGCGCAGGTCAGCATCGTTGCCGAGCAGCGCTACGGTGAATTCCCGCCCGGGGAGATATTCCTCCACCAGCGCACTCTGGCGATAGGTCGAAATTACCCACTCGACCTGCTGGTGCAACTCTTTGCGGTTGCGCACCAGCGCTTTATCGGTGATCCCCTTGCTTGAACCTTCCAGCGGTGGTTTGACCATCAGCGGATAGCGCAGCCGTTGCGGCAGCTCCAGCACCGAGTTGGCCACCCAGAAAAGGGGGGAGGGCACCCGGTGGTGCGCCAGGATTTCCTTGGTGCGGCGTTTGTCGAGACAGAGACCGAGGGTGACCGGATCGCTGCCGGTATAGGGCAGCTGCTGCATCTCGAAGAGCGCCGGCATCTGGGCTTCACGGCTGGCGCCGTGCAGCCCTTCGGCGATATTGAAAACCAGCTCTGGTTTCAGGTCACGCAGTTTTTCGAAGGCGTCGAGGTCGGCGTTGACCAGCGTCACCTGATGGCGGGTCGCCAGCGCGGCGGCGACTGCATTGATGGTGTGAATATCATCCCACTCGGCGTAGATATCGGCGTAGATATCGGCGTTGGAATGACCGGGAGGTTCCGCCGGAGGCTCGTCGTTAGCGACGGACTCCTCGTGTAAATTGAACACAAGCGCAATATGCATGTTATAACCCCTTAAAAGCCGTGGTGCGGAATAATCTCCCCGATGGGGAGGCTGCATTCTTTCGGTGCGGGAGCCTGGCGGCTGTGGCTGTAAAAAGGGGTTACTTTTTACGCTGTGGTCGTTACGCTTTTCCCGTGCCGAAATGCTGTTGTTCTGTGCCTATACGCGCCCGGATTTTCCTTGTCAACATAAAAATAGCGGATAAATCGCAGAAGGAAAATTACCCGCCTGAATTTGTTGCTGGCCCCTTTACGCAAGGTTTTTTCATGCTAGAGTTCACTCTGCTTCTGCATAATTCTTGAGGCCCGCATATGTTTCGAATTCGCCGTGTATTTGATGATGTCTTCCCCGCCAATCGTCAGGCTGTTGCCCAAGTGCAGCAGATTCTGCGCGACCAGTTTCCGCAGCTAGCTAAATACGATGTCGACAAGATCCCCGAGCTGCTGCTCAACCCGCTTAAGCATAAATTCCGCTCCATCGTCTATGTGGCCGAAGACCCGCATGGCACGATCAAAGGATTCGCCTTGCTCTCGCATGACGCCCAGCTGCGCTTCTGTTATCTTGATTATATCTCCGCGGCAAAGAATGTCACCGGCGGTGGAATCGGCGGGGCACTGTATGCGCATGTGCGTGAGGAGGCTCTGGCGCTGGGAGTGTATGGGATTTTTTTCGAGTGTCTGCCCGATGACCCGCACCTGTGCAAAGACCCGCAGATCCTCAAGCAGAATCGTGCGCGCCTGAAATTTTACGAAGCCTATCAGGCGTATCCAATTATCGGCACCGCCTACGAAACACCAGTCACGCCGGAGGATGCTGACAACCCTCCATATCTGGTGTTCGATGCGCTGGGGCAGGCGCAACCACTGGGGGCGGATGCAGCCCAGAAAATCGTGCGCGCCATTCTTGAACGCCGCTACGGACACCTCTGTCCGCAAGAGTATATCGAACGGGTGGTCGCCTCGTTTGTCGATGAGCCAATCCGCCTGCGGCCACCACAGTATGTGAAGGTGCAGCAGCTGGAAAAGCTCCACCCGGCGACCGGGAAGTTTAAGCGAATTGCGCTGGCGATCAATGATCGGCACGACATCCACCACATCAAAGAGCGGGGCTATGTCGAAGCACCGGTCCGGATCCGCTCCATTCTTAAGGAGCTGGACAAACTCGACATCTTCGAGAAAATCAAGGTTGAGGATTATGCCGAGAAGCATGTGCGCGCCGTCCACAGCGCCGACTACATCAACTATTTCAAGCGCATGTGCCAAACCCTCGAACCGGGGAAGTCGGTCTATCCGTATGTTTTCCCGTTGCGTAACGCGGCCCGTCCACCCAAAGAGATGGCGGTGCGTGCCGGATATTACTGCATAGACACCTTTACTCCCCTTAATAAGAACGCCTGGAGTGCGGCCAAGCGCGCGGTGGACTGCGCCCTTTCCTGTGCGGATGAGCTGCTCGCAGGACGCCGTCTGGCCTACGCGCTGGTGCGCCCACCCGGCCATCACGCAGAATATAAGGCTTTTGGGGGCTTCTGCTACTTTAACAGTGCCGCTGTGGCCGCCCAGTACCTGAGCAAGTTCGGGCGGGTGGCGCTGCTCGATATCGATTATCATCACGGCAACGGCCAGCAGATGATTTTTTATCAACGCAGCGATGTACTGACAGTTTCGCTCCATGGCCATCCCCGCTTTGCTTATCCCTATTTCTGCGGCTTCGGGGAGGAGGTGGGGGAGCATGAGGGGAAAGGCTACAATCTTAACCTGCCGTTGCCTGAGATGCTCAATTTCGAAGAGTATTCGAAGGCGCTGCACAAAGGATTGAAGCGGATTCGGCGCCATCAACCGGTATATCTGCTTATCTGCCTGGGGCTGGATACCGCCAAGGGGGATCCGACCGGAACCTGGAGCTTTACAGCCAAAGATTTTGCCGCGCTGGGGCGAACCCTCGGGCAGATGCAGCTACCCACACTGGTGTTGCAGGAGGGGGGCTATAACAATCGCTCCCTCGGGGTGAATGCACGGAACTTCTTCAGTGGGTTGTGGAATGGCTGTTTTACTTCCACGTTTCCGAGCTGAAATTTATCCGCGAATATCTCTATCTATGCAGGAGGGTAACACCGTGGCAGAGAAATTTAAGGTTGGAGACCATGTGACTTGGAACTCGGAGGCTGGCCGCGTCGGGGGGACGATCCAGAAAATTCATAAGCGCGACTTTGAATTTAAGGGCTACACCCATCATGCCTCTGCTGCGGAACCGCAATATGAGATTAAAAGCGACAAAACTGAACATATCGCGGCGCATAAGGGTAGTGCGCTGACAAAGTCTGCTTAGGGCGTAGCTGGAAAATGATGCTTCCATTCTACACCATCGGCCATTCCACCCGCACCATCGAGGCGTTTGTTGACTTGCTGCGCCTCGCCGAAGTGGTGCTTGTGGTCGACATCCGCTCAATCCCGAAATCTCGCACCAATCCACAGTACAATCAGGCGGTGCTGCCGCAACACTTAGCGCCGCATGGAATCGACTATGTGCATAGCGCGGAATTGGGCGGTCTGCGGGGCAAGAGCAAGAAGGTTGCGGCGGAGGTGAACGCCTTTTGGGAGAACCAGAGTTTTCACAACTATGCCGATTATGCCCTCACGGATATGTTCCATGACGGCTTGGCGCAACTTGTGGCGCTGGGGCGGAAAAGGCGGTGTGCCATAATGTGCGCCGAAGCGGTCTGGTGGCGTTGTCATCGACGGATTGTCGCGGATTATCTCATAGCGCGGGGCGAGACCGTCTTTCACCTTATGGGAAACAATAAAATCGAACCGGCGCATCTTACGCAAGGAGCGCAGATTCAGAAGAACAGGGTGATCTACCCGGCGGGGAAGTTGGAGTCATAAGCGCAGCTGAAACAAGCCTGAATCGAGCCCATCCGGTTTGCCTGATCATGGTGCAGACAGAATGGTTGGATTCGACCTGCCCTTGGCTCAGACTGGCGGTCGAAGGCGCTGCGTGCCTCTGCCGATCTTCGCGTGCAGAATATTTTTGTGCCACGGTTTAATTCCGTAATATCTACGCTATCATTCAGGGGTGACATGAAAGCAGTTCTCACTTTAAAGGAGTCTTCAATGGCAAACGTGTCAAACACAAGTACGGGCAAAGGCCGAGTTGTTATCATAGGTGGCAATGCCGCCGGTATGAGCGCAGCCTCGAAAATTCGGCGCGAGCAGCCAGAGCGCGACATCCTGGTGCTGGAAAAAACAGCGTATACCTCCTATTCGAACTGCGGCATTCCCTACTTTATCGGAGGGATGATCAAAGAAGTTGACCGCCTGGTTGTCCGTTCCCCGGAAGAATTTCGCGAAAAATATAATATCGATGTTCGCACCGGGCATGAAGTTATTGAGATAGATCTCGGGGCGCAACGCGTCAAAGTTCAGGAGCGTGAAGCAGCTCGTGTTACTGAGGAATCTTATGATCAGCTCCTGATAGCCACCGGAGCCCGCCCCTTCTGCCCGCAGGTGGAGGGGATGGATGCCGCTGGAATTTTCGGTCTGTCAGGCCTGGCAAGCGGGATAAATATCCAGGAGTTCCTGACCAATAAATCCCCCCAAAATGTGGTGGTGGTTGGGGGCGGATATATTGGCCTTGAAATGGCGGAGGCACTGACGCGTTTGAAGCTCAACGTATCCCTGGTGCAAAAAAGCCCCGAAGTGATGGATACTCTTGATCCGGATATGGGTGCTTTGGTTTCTCAGGCACTCAGAGGTATCGGAGTTAAACTTTTTCTTTCCGAGGGCTTTGAAGCGTTTGAGGTTAAAGAAGGCCGGGTCACCGGTGTGGTCACCCCTGAACGCACCCTGCCGGCAGATATGGTTATCCTGGGTCTTGGGGTGCGGGCAAATTCCCATCTTGCCAAAGCTGCGGGGATCGAGTTGGGGCCAAGGGGAGCAATCAGTGTGGATGGGCGCATGCAAACCAGCACGGCGAACGTCTGGGCGGCGGGGGACTGCGCCGCATCACTGCACCGCGTGACCGGACAACCGGTCCATATCGCCCTCGGCACCATTGCCAACAAACAGGGGCTGGTGGCAGGCACCAACATCTCTGGTGGGCAAGGGTGGTTCCCGGGTGTTGTGGGAACTGCCGTGAGTAAGATATGCGCGGTGGAGGTAGCGCGCACCGGACTGCAGGAAAAAGAGCTGCAGCAGCTCGGTACTGACTATGCTACGGCGACGATCAAAACGAGAACCCGGGCTGGCTATTACCCCGGGTCAGGTACTATCACGGTGAAACTGCTGGGCGAGAAAGGCAGCGGACTGCTGCTCGGTGCGCAGATTGTGGGGATGGAAGGTGCCGCCAAGCGGATTGATATTATCGCCACCGCCTTGACGGCTGAGATGACAGCAGAGGATCTGATCGGTCTTGACCTTAGCTATGCTCCGCCCTTTTCCCCCGTTTGGGATCCGGTTCAGACCGCCGCACGCCAGCTGATTAAAAAGCTTTGACAACTTCAGCGCACACGTTGGTTCAGATACTGCACACAGGCGGAGGAGTATCATGAGAAAAGGATTAATGGCGTTGTTGGTAGTGGCTTTTATGTCATGCGGGGTTACCGCGGCCGTGGATGCGGCAGAACAGAAAAATACCGAAGACTATATTCAGAAGGAATCTGCGATGCAATTCAAAATTCCCCATGCTCTCAAGGTTGAACACGAAGAACTGCACGCAACGCTGCACAAAGCTACGCAGGAAACGGGCGAACTCGGTGTTGCCGCCAAGGCAGTTGCGGCGCTGCTGCAACCGCACTTCGTCAAGGAGGAGGAGTATGCTTTGCCACCCCTCGGGCTGCTACCTGATCTGGCGCAAGGGAGGGTAACCCCAGAGATGAAAGAGGTGCTCAAGTTAACGGATAAGCTCAAGGCCGAGCTTGCGCAGATGCTTGAGGAGCACAAGGCCATCGTCGTCGCACTGGAAGAGCTGACTGCAGTGGCCAAAAAAACGGGCAAGCCAGAGTATGCAGAATTTGCCGAAACCCTCAAGTTGCACGCACAGACAGAAGAAGAGGTGTCGTACCCAACCGCAATATTGGTTGGGGAATATGTGCGGGAAAAACTGCAGGTGCCATAAAATTATGAAATACAGACATTGTGCTTGCCACCAGCGCCCACAACTGGTGCAGATCACTACAGCCTATAGGAGGAGTATCATGAAAAAAGCATTAATGGCGTTGTTGTTATTGACTCTCTTAGGAAGCGGGTTGACCCAGATCGTATATGCGGCAGAACAGAAAGATACCGAAGATTATATGCCGAGTCTGATCACCAAAACGCCCCTGGAAGGGCGGATGCTGGCGATTAAAATAATCAGGAAAACCATAGGGACGATCCAGCAGGATCCTGAGATCAAACAGGCAGTAAGAAAAAAATATGAAGATGACCCTCAGCTGCTGATGTATGCGGCGGAGTTGGTGGCGATAGAATTTAAAACCATCGCCATTGCGAATAACTACTGGCGTGAAGTTCGGTAACGTGTAAGGACGGTTTTAGAGACGGCATACGGTAGCCACACGTTCCCACGCAGCGCGTGGGAACGCAAACCTGTGGTTAGCTTAAAAATTATATCCCCGCTTTCACGTGGATGACGACTTTTGCACCAGGCTCGTCTGCCAGGGCTGTGGGCGCAGACTTTTTCTCTTGACGGAGCGCCTGTTTTGGTTATAGTGAGTAATCAATTACTTACTACGGAGAAATATTATGCGTCCTGTGTCCAAGCACCTGCCCGCTGAAGAGCGGCGTGCCGCCACTATTATGGCGGTTGTTGATCTGTCCGCTACACAGAATCCCAGTGAAATTACCACAGCTGCCATTGCCAAACATATGAGGCTGACTCAAGGCGCCCTGTTTCGCCATTTCAGCGGCAAGGCCGCTATTTGGGAGAGTGTTATGGACTGGGTGGCAAAACGTCTGGCGGCCCGAATTGAGCTTGCAGCCCAGAAATCCACCACGGCGCTGGAGGCCCTGGAAGCGATGTTTATGGCCCACATCGATTTTGTCGTTTCCCACCCAGGCGTACCGCGCATGATGTTCGGCGAGTTGCAACGCGCCGATGATACCGCGGCCAAAAAAATGGTCCGGACTTTTATCCGCCGCTATGAGGAGCGTCTGTGTGCATTGATAGAAGAAGGCAAAAGCACAGGCGAGTTTGCGCCGCAGCTCGATACAGCCGCCGCGGCGACGCTGTTTGTCGGCTCCATCCAGGGGCTGGTGATCCAATCGATGCTGGCCGGTGAACCAGAGCGGATGCGTGACGAGGCGCGGCGGGTGTTTGCCCTTCTTAAGCGGGCTCTTGCACCGGGTGGGAATGGTTGAAAAGACAATACTTAATCCTGCACATCCCCTGCCATTCTAAAAAGCAGCAATTTTTCTGGAAATTCATATGGACGGATTATGCCAGCCACGCAGAGAAAACCCATTAATGACCTCGGTAGACTTCGGCTTAAGGGTTGCACGTCTGAACGCAGATCCCCTGGCGCTGGTTCTGGTGGAAATCAAGCAGTTTGAATCCTTGGGGCAAAAATATGCACAACATCTGTATGATTGCGTAAAACTGGTGCGTGCTTCTATCAGTTACTCTCTTGCTTCATCTGGGAATTTATATGTAACGTGGTTTGCGCAAGAGATGTTTGGTGGGATTCTCCCCGGTGCCACCCCCGGGGTTGCGTTGACCATCGCCGAAAACATCCTGAAAAATCTTGCCGGAATCACCATCCCCTATCGTTACAGCAGCATCTGTCACAGGGTCGAATTTGTTGTAGGGGTAGGTGTGATGCAACAAATCCAAAAAGAGTGCATTGCAGAACATGTTGTAGCGCTCGCCAGCAGCGCACTGAATTTGGCCAGAAACGTCGATTCACCTCAGATCGTAATAGCGTAGCTGGAGTTGAATCTTTTAGCGGTGTCTTCGATGCAAGGCGTGCGGAAGTTTGGGTGAAAGGGCAAGGGGTTGGTTGTACTTGCTTTGATCCTTGATAGATTGGGTAAAGGCTTTGTAATCTAATCCCACGCCTGAAACCGTTGCAATGGCCACCCCCAGCGCCATTTTAAGGAAGTGTGCTAAAAAATATTGTTGATTCAAGGCGTATTGCGGGTGTTGCCCTTGGGGTTATTTCTTCTACCAGCCTTATATCCCATGGATGCGCCATGAACACCTTGTTCTGTTCCGTAAAGGTACCCTGAAAGTAGATACGCATATTTAATTAACTGCTCTTTCTCCCTCTAGGAGGCCTGGATCAAGTCCGTAAACTGCTGTAAATAAATTGGTAGGTAGCCATCGCTCCGGTTTGGTAAGTTGACGTTGTCAAAGACGTTTCACAAACCAAAGGAGAAGAAGCGATGGCTGGATATGATATTAAC
>Ga0265295_1001425_pt1 | contig 42057 bp, 34 predicted proteins | sample Munlansysbiofilm_FD_192503 | JGI IMG/M metagenome (GOLD analysis project Ga0265295, IMG submission 192503) | Leachate microbial communities from a municipal landfill in Southern Ontario, Canada - Methane capture system biofilm | ecosystem: Engineered > Solid waste > Landfill > Unclassified ... | reverse complement strand
TAGCCCTGTACTTATTCCATAGCCATTGAAAAGTTCCAAACTATTTTGAATAAAGAAAAGCTTATTGCTATCCAATATTTTAAATAAATCATAATCAATATTTATTGATGCTAGTACTATAGAGTTGATAAACATCTTTGAAGATACTTCAAATTGAGCTAACATTCGCTCTTTTGCCCCATCCACAATTAGTATAATATCAGGGATAATACCCAAAACCTCAAGTCTCTTTAGTGTTGCAGAAGCTGCAATGATAAAGAAGTTATCTTGATTCATATAAATCCATTCTAGATTTGGAGGTAGAGAAGGTCCAGCTCCGAGAAATAGTATAGGTAAATTTTGTAAATATTTCTTGTTTGGAGATATATCTAAGATTTTATTTTTACTTTCAGTAAAATATCTATAACCTCTTTTGAGACTTATTATATATTCTGAAAAAGGATATATCATTTCACTATTATCAAGTAGTTGAATATTGAGCTTCTCAATCAAATAAGCTTCATTATTGCTAGCTAGCTCAAAAGGTATGATATGGTTATATTCATATTTATAATCTAAAAATTCTTTTATAGTAGTATTAAACTCAAAATCATCAAAATCTATACAAAAGAAAATCTTTGATGAGGCTGATACCTCTGTGTAATCACACAAAAACAAAGATAGTCTAAAAATCTCAATATTTGGCTCTATTATTAAATATGCTTTTGCATTCTTGATTCTGTGTATATCATTTATATGAACTCCTAGTAAAGTGCCAATAAATATAAACTTTTGTTTTAAATTTGATGGTTGGTAGTCATTAGGACTTTGAATAAACTCATTGATAAATTCATAGGCATTGATACTATCTTCATATTTGCTTACCCCTTTATGATATCCAAGAGAATTGATTAAAGTAAAAGATGGGTTATTGTTTATATTGTTTGCTCTATAGTTTGCATCAAAAAATGGATTACAGTTATATACCTTTGTTCCATCAATATTTGATAGCTCAAATCTATTATCTATAAAATCTATATACCAATTTTCTATATTTCTTGATTCAAAGGTTTTAATTTTGTTATATATAAAAGTATTGTTGAGTTTAAGGTATTCTATATTTTTATGATATATATTCAATAATGTATTTTGTAACTCTGATATATCCACAAAAATCCTTTAAACTATTTTTTAGATTATATCTAAAATAAAATTAAGCATAAAAAAACCCAAGCCAAAAAGGCTTGGGTTTTTAAAAGAATTTGAAGTGTTTAAGACTACTATTGAAGTAATCTTAGTACATTTTCAAGGAAACGTTTAAGACTATTGTAATAGTCTTAAAACGTTTTGTTGAATTGTATTTGCTTGACTCATAGCATATGTTCCAGCTTGTGCAACTATATTTTGTTTGTTAAAGTTTGCACTTTCACTTGCATAGTCAACATCTCTAATTACAGACTCAGCTGCTTTGATGTTAGTTTGTTGTGTTGAAAGGTTTCTGATAGCTGATTCTAATTGATTTTGAGTAGAACCGAAATCTGATCTCCAACCATTCAATGTATTTAACGCAGTATCAATAGCTGACAATCCAGTTGTAGCAGCAGAAGCAGTAAAGCTTGATGCAGTACCAACAGCTGTTTTTAATGTACTTAAACTTAAACCATTAACATTCGCTGTAACACCTGAACTTGTTGAAATTGTATTAGCACTTGTTTCACCCATTTGGAATGTAAGTGATGCAGCAGCACTACCATTAGCTGTTGTTCCAGCTTGTAACAATTGGATACCATTGTAATTTGTTTGAATTGCAATATTATTTAACTGATCAAGTAATTTATCAACATCTTTTGCTATAGCTTCTCTACCTTTACTACTTGTAGTTGCAGTTGCAGCTTGTAGTAATTTAGTTTTGATAATATCTAAGATATTTGATTGTTCTGCCATCGCTTTATCAGCAATTTGTGTCAATGCAACTGCAGAGTTACCATTAGATATTGATTGTCCAATAGAACTAGCTTGAGTTCTAAGTTTGTCTGCAATCGCCAAACCTGAAGCATCATCTGAAGCTTTGTTAATTCTTAAACCTGAGCTTAATTTCTCCAAAGAGTTTTGAAGATTTCTGCCAACTTGATTTGCACTTTCTTGTGCGTTCAATGAACTTACATTTGTATTAATTCTCATTTGAAATCCTTTGTTTGATTTTTTAACTAAGGGAATTATGACACAACATTTCTTAATATTAGCTTAAATTGATAATATTTCAAAAAGAATATTGAATTTCTTGTAACCAAATATTTTATCTTATTGCAAAGCACGATAATAAGGCTTATTATGCTAAGTGATATTAAGATTTTGTAAATATTTATATAGAAGAAATTTGATAGTTGTTAAAAAATTTTGTAAGAAATTCAACAAATTGTATAAAAAATTAAGAATTGGGGATAAATATTTAGATAATTAGACAAATAAAAAAGCCTTAGACCAATTAAGAGTCTAAGGCTTGTATTATATTGTATAAATATATTGCTATTGCAGTAATCTTAAAATATTCTGTTGAACTTGATTTGCTTGACTCATAGCAAATGTTCCTGCTTGAGAAACGATATTCTGTTTATTGAAGTTTGCACTTTCTGCTGCATAATCAACATCTCTAATTACAGATTCGGCTGCTTTGATATTAGTTTGTTGCGTTGATAGATTTCTAATAGCCGCTTCAAGTTGATTTTGAGTAGAACCGAAATCTGATCTCCACTCATTTAGTTTATCAAGTGCTGTATCTATTTGAATTAATGCTGAAGTTGCTTGTGATGCTGTAAAAGTTGTAGAATTTGTAACATTTGTTTTCAAACTACTTAAACTAAGACCACTAACATTTGCACGAACTCCAGAACTTGAAGTAATAGTATTTGCTGCTGTCTCACCCATTTGGAATGTTAACTGTACTGAACCACTAGCATTTTGTGTAGTATCTTTTTGTAGTAGTTGAATACCATTGTAGTTTGTTTGTACCGCAATATTATTTAACTGATCAAGCAATTTATTAATATCTTTTGAAATTGCTGTACGACCAGCACTACTTGTTGTAGCAGTTGCTGCTTGAATAAGTTTTTGTTTTACAATATCTAAGATATTTGATTGTTCAGCCATAGCTTTGTCAGCTATTTGCAAAAGTGATATAGCTGAATTACCATTTGATATAGACTGTGCGATAGAACTAGCTTGAGTTCTTAGTTTATCAGCTATCGCCAAACCCGAAGCATCATCTGAAGCTTTATTTATTCTAAGACCTGAACTTAGTTTCTCCAAAGAATTTCTCAAGTTTGTATTGATTTGAGTATTACTCTCTTGAGCAGTTAGGGAGCTGATGTTAGTATTAATTCTCATTTAATTACCTTTTTTTTTAGTCACTACTATAATTAGTAAAAGAATAACTAAATATATCTTAGAATTAGCTTAAATATGGAAAAAATGAGAATTTACCAATAATGTTGAAATATTATCGTAACATTTCTTAATATTAGCTTAAGATTAAATTATTTTTAAGAAAAGTTTAGTGAAAAGCTATTTTTTTGTTAAAATAGCTCCACTTTCTATGTGTTCACTCCACACAAACTGGTCAAAAAAGGCAAACTTAATGACATTGTGAGTTTTACTTAAGACTTTTATATCTCTATATAGTGTATCTGGACTGCAAGAAATATAGATGATTGTATCAAATTTACTCACAAGTTCAACTGTACCATTGTCTAGTCCTGATCTTGGGGGATCGACGAAGATAGTTGATATGTGGTAGTTGATATGTGGTAGAGGGTAGGTGGTAGAGGGTAGGGGGTAGAGTTTTGAGAAAGAGTATTTTGATAAATCAACATCTTTTAGTCTATTGAATTCTCTCTCTCCTTTTAATGCACTTGTAAATTCTTCGCTACTCATTCTTATAAATTCTATATTATCTATGTCATTTAATTTACAACTTTCTTTTGCACTTGCTATAGAAGTTTTTGATATTTCTGTAGCTAATACCTTATCAAACTTTGTACTAAGTGGAAGTGTAAAGTTTCCTCCTCCACAATAAAGCTCACATAAATCACCTGAATTTGTAACATTATCCAAAACCCAAGATACCATTTGTGTATTCATATATCTATTTGGTTGAGAAAATGCTCCCTCTTTTTGGATAATGTTGAATTTTCTCGAAGAGAGCGCTGAAGCACAAGAATTGTCAATTTTTAATTTATTGGTAATGAAGTCATCAGATAACACTATCTTTTGTCCTCTGCTTCTTCCGATTAGTTTGATATTCAATATCTCTTGGAGTTTTTTTGCTTCTTCTATCCAATCGTTTTCTAGTTTTTTGTGATATACCAAAGTTACAAGAATTTCATCTTCACTTGTCATAAACTCAACCATAAAAACTCTTTGCAATAGTATTTCACTATTATTGATAGAAACAAGAAGTTTTGGCATAATAGTTTGAATTTGCTCATTTACTATCAAGCACTTATCAACACAAAGGTAACTTTTATCTTTATCCACCATAGCATATTTGACTTTGCCATCATTATGATAGAGTTTAAATTCAGCCCTTGCTCTAAAAGCTACGGGGGTAGAGCTAAATATCTCAAACTCCCTATCATAAAACTCTCTAAAGTTTTCTATATGAGATGAAGTTTTGTGTCGTAGTTGCTCTTCATAAGTCATATGACCAAGCTGACAGCTCCCACACATACCTATATACACACAAGGATTTGTAGAAGTGTCTGAGAAACTAAGTGACTGAGAGACTGAGTTGTTGTTTTGATTCATTATTTATCCAATCTATCGCAAAGCGATACTATAATTTTTAGTTATTAGTTTTTAGTTGTTAGTTAATTTATGGTATTATATCATATGATAAATAAATGGCAAGAAGAACTAAAAAAACTACTCAACTGTGATTTGGCACAGATGTACCCAACAGCTAGGAAGCTAAATAGAAGGTTGCACTTTTTTGTGGGACCAACTAATAGTGGCAAAACTTATGAGGCATTGTCTCATTTAAAAAAAGCTGATTGTGGTACATATCTAGCACCTCTTAGATTACTAGCACTTGAGGGCTATGAAGAGATGAAAAAAGCTGGGGTTAAAGCCTCATTGATAACTGGTGAAGAAGAGATTTTTGATGAAGATGGTACACATATAAGCTCTACGATTGAGATGGTTAGCTATGATTTGGTAGTAGATGTTTGTGTGATTGATGAAGTACAGATGCTTGAAGATGACGATAGAGGTTGGGCCTGGGTCAATGCAATACTTGGTTCACCTGCTTATGATGTATATATGACTGGGAGTGTAAATGCTCTTGATGCGGTAAAAAAAATAGCATCATATTTGGGTGAAGAATTGATAGTCAAAAAATTTCAAAGAAAAAATGAATTGATTATCAATGATGAGTTTACCTCTATCAAAAAACTCCATCCAAAAACTGCTTTGATAGCTTTTAGTAGAGCTGATGTACTTTCTTTAAAAGCAAAATTATCCAAAAAACACGCTGTATCAGTAATTTATGGCAATTTAAGTCCAGAGGTAAGAAAAGAAGAAGCTAGAAGATTTAGAGATGGGGAAAGTGACATATTAATAGCAACTGACGCTATTGCTATGGGGCTAAATCTCCCTATAAAAACCCTACTTTTTACAACTGCACAAAAATTTGATGGCAAAAGTAGAAGATTGCTCTCCACTAATGAAATAGTCCAAATAGCAGGACGAGCAGGAAGATATGGTCATCATGAGTATGGTCATATAGGGGCAACGGATAAAACAACGCTAGAACATATCAAACATAGTATATCTTTACCAGTTAGAACTATAAAACCTCCATTTAGAGTAAAAGCAACAACAGCTCAAATAGAAGCACTTTCATCTCATATCAAAAGTAGAAATTTATATGACATAGCTTTGTATTATGCAAAAAATATGAAATTCTCTGGCCCTTTTGTAGCAGCAAATATTTCATCTATGCTTGAAGCTACTCAACTGATAGAAAAAGTAGGCAAAGGGATGAGTTTGGAGAAAAAATATATATTATCTCAAGCACCAATTTCTACAAAATCTCCACTTGTAAGAAGTGCATTTTTGAAATTTATAGAGTTTATCAAGCAAGAAAAAGTTGTTTATTATAAATCAACCATTGCTTTGTCAAAAAATGCAAAAAATGAAGATGAACTATTAAAAGCAGAAGATGAGATAAGAAAAATTTCACTTTATTTGTGGTTAAGTTATAAATTCCCAGACATTTTTGTAGATGTAGAAAAAGCTACAAATTATAAAATACTAATAAATAAGTTTATAGAAAACTCATTAAAGATGGGAATTAAAAGAACTATCCAAAGGGTTGATGACACAAGAGAAATAAGAAATAATAAAAATAAAAGCTTTGCTAAAAAGCGAATCCCAAGAGAAAAAAGAACTTTTTAATTATGGATTTGATATAATCGTAACTATTTAATAACCCAAAAGATTAATAACCCAAAAGAAGGTATAAATGTTTAAACTTTTTAAAGTTGACAAAAATGAAGCATTAAAAAAAGAAATTTTCAAAGATATTATAGACGAAGCTAAAATCCAAAAACTCATAAATGGTGGAGCTGATATCTACCAAACAGATTCAAATGGAAGGTCACTTTTACATGAGCTTGCAAAAAAAAGAAAGCTTGAATCAATAAAAATTTTACTTAAATACGGGATTGACTTAAATAAAGAAGATAAGTATGGTAAAACTGTTTTAAATGAAGCAATCAACAAAGAAGATACAATAATGATAAAATTTTTGTTATCAAATGGTGCTTGTGTAAATCATGTGAATGCCTCAGGAAGAACTATTCTTCAAGATGTTGCAATAGAAGGAAACCATAGAATATTCAAAATATTATTGGCATTTGAGCCTGATTTGACTATCACAGATAAATATGGCAAAACTGTTTTATTTGATGCGGTATTAGGTGGTAATTTGGAACTTGTACAAGATACATTAGATAGAACACCAAGTGCGAATGCTGTGGATATTAATGGGCAAAGTGCTATTTTTGAAGCAGTATTAAGTGAAAATACACAAATCCCAAAATATATGATAGAACAAGGTTTAGATGTATCTATAAGTGATAAAAATCGTCAAAACGCTCTTTTTAATGCTGTAATTTTGGGTTCAAAAAATATAGAAGTTATTGAATTATTAATAAAAAATGGTGCAAGGCTTAACCAAAAAGATAAAGATGATAGGACTTTGCTTGATGAAATATTATATATATTATCTTTGACGCTAGACCTTTTTGCAAAAGTTGAGGGTAAATATAAACTTGTGAGAAGAGATAGAAATTATCTAGCTTTAACTTCCTCCTTGATAGAAATGGGACTTGCGGTTGATAGGACTGATAAAGATGGTAAAACTTTATTATTCAAAGAAGTAATGCGTAAAAACTATGAAACATTGGATTTCTTGCTGGGTGCAGGAATAGATATAAATGCTGTTGATAAAAATGGAAAAACTGTACTTTTTTATTCTATCTTAGAAGGTTATGATAATATTGAAATGATAGATTATCTATTGAAAAATGGAGCTGATATCAATAAGCTTGATAGTGAAGAAAATACTATTGTTGATGATTTGATAGAGATGATATTAGTCCAAAGACAAGATAAAAAACCACAGAATAAGCTTTTTTTAAGAATAAATGAAGAAACAGATTATATTAGTATATTAAAAAGAATTTTATTACTAAATCCTCGTATCAACAAACCAAAAATAAATGGTCAAACAGCACTTTTTAAAGTAGTATTGTTTGATGATTTGGAATTAATTGAGGTTTTATTAAATAATGGTGCAGATGCTAATTTGAGGGATTTAGAAGGAAATACTCCTTTATCTTTGCTTGTGGATAGTGGTTTGAAAATAAAGAAATTATCACTAAAAGAAGTATTTATTAAGAAATTATTGTTTTTATTGAGATATAGAGTAGATATAAATGCTAAAGATAGTGATGGTAAAACTGTACTTCATAAAGCTGTAATTGCTGATGATATGGAAGTGGTTGAAAAGCTTTTACAAAAAAAACAAAATGTAAATGAAAGAGATAAGCAAGGTAGAACCCCTCTTCATCATACACAATGGCGTGGTAATTACAAAATAGCTCATGCATTGATTAGAAATGGTGCTGATATGAATATTCCTGATGCTGCTGGTTATACAGTTTTGAATTATGCTACAATATTAGGTCATACGAAGCTAATTGTAATACTTATAAAATCTGGTTGTTTGATGTACAATAAACATAAAAAAAGCAAAACTGTCACGAAGTTCTTTTTAGAAAAAGAGTCACAACTAGATAAAATTTTGAATGAACCAATAACTGATATTAAATTAAAAGCGGCATTAACGCAAACTGTAGAGATATTAAAAAAAGAAATTCATAAAGTAGAGATGTAATATGAGCAAATTATCAATTATTATACTTGCAGCTGGTGCAGGGACTAGAATGAAATCGAACTTACCAAAAGTTTTGCATAAAATATCTGGCAAAGAGATGTTGTACTATAGTATCAAAGAAGCAAAAAAACTAAGTGATGATATACATATAGTTCTTTTCAATCAACACGACCTTGTAAAAGCTTCTATGGAAAAATATTTTGATGGGATTAGTTTTCATATTCAAGATTTCCTAAATCTTCCAGGAACTGGTGGGGCTGTTATGGGAATCACTCCAAAATATGATAGAGTATTAGTGCTTAATGGTGATATGCCCCTTATTGAAGCACAAGAACTTGGTAAATTGAATTTTGCTTCAAAAGATATACCAATTGTAATGACTGTATTAGAGTTACAAAATGCAGATGGATATGGAAGAGTTATTATAGAAAATTCAAATGTAAAGAAAATAGTTGAACAAAAAGATTGTAATGAAGATGAAATCAAAGTGAATAGTGCAAACGCTGGGATTTACTGTTTTGATAAAGAGTTTTTATTATCTCATCTACCACTTCTATCAAATACAAATGCTCAAAAAGAATACTATATCACAGACCTTGTGGAAATGGCAATAAACAAGGGTTTAATTGTAGTACCCGTTAGTGTAAATGAAGAAAATTTCAAAGGGGTTAATTCTAAGTTTGATTTATCTCAAGCTGAGGTTATCCATCAAAATAGAATCAAAAAAGCTTTTATGGCAAATGGGATTACTATGAGACTTCCTGATACTATATATATAGAAGAAGATGTTGAAATAGAAGGTGATAGTGTATTGGAAAACGGTGTTACACTCCTTGGAAAAACCAAAATCATCTCATCGCATATCAAAACAAATTCTATAGTCGAAAGCTCTATTATAAAAAACAGCGATATTGGACCAATGGCTAGAATCAGACCTGATAGTAGGGTAGAAAGCTCACATATAGGTAACTTTGTAGAGGTCAAGAAATCAAATCTTTTTGAAGTAAAAGCTGGGCATTTGAGCTATTTAGGTGATAGTGAAATAGATAGTGGTACAAATGTAGGAGCTGGAACAATTACATGCAACTATGATGGGGTGAATAAATACAAAACCAAAATTGGCAAAAATGTTTTTATAGGAAGTGATACACAGCTTGTTGCTCCTTTAGAAATTCCTGATAATGTAATGATAGCAGCTGGCTCAACAGTAACCAAAAATCCAAAAAGTGGAGATTTGGTACTAAGTAGAACTCCACAAAAATCTCTTGCAGGTTTTTTTGATAAATTTTTCGGCAAAAAAGGAAACTAAATGGCTCAGTCACTCAGTCACTCAGTCTCTCAGTCACTTCTCAAAGACAAAAACATCCTAATAGGGGTAACTGCAAGTATTGCAATATATAAAACTTGTGAACTTGTAAGGCTTTTTGTCAAAGCAGGTGCTAATGTAAGGGTTGTAATGAGTGAAGATGCAAAGAGATTTGTAACTCCACTTACCTTTGAAGCACTAACAAGTCAAAAAGTTCTTGATGAGAAAAGTGAAGATTGGAGTAGTGATTATAATCATATAGCTATTGGTAAATGGGCTGATTTGTTTATAATAGCTCCTGCAACGGCGAATACTATAAATAAACTCTCAAATGGAATTGCTGATAATCTTTTGACGCAAATAGCTCTTGCATATCCAAGAATAAAGCTACTAGCTCCTAGTGCAAATACAAATATGATAGCCAATCCTCTCACTCAAGCAAGTCTTAAAATGCTCAAACTTTGTAATTATGAAGTGATAAAAACTCAAACAAAAGAGCTAGCTTGCAAAGATGTGGGTGATGGTGCTATGGCAGAGCCTATGAGTATTTTTGATGTGGCTGTTTCAAAACTTTTAGAAGATGAATATTGGAAAAATAGAAAAGTAGTAGTGAGTAGTGGAGGAACAATAGAAAAAATTGATGATGTAAGATACATATCAAACTTTTCTAGTGGCAAAATGGGTGTGGCATTGGCATCTTCGCTTTATTATAAGGGGGCTGATGTATGTTTGATAAAAACGGCAAATGTAAATGAGCCTATCCCTAATGGGATACATGTAATAACAGTACAAAATACAAATGAAATGTTTGAATATATAAAAAAATCTATTAGCGTAGCAAAAAAAGGTATTTTAACAAAAAACACAATTATGGATGATTCTAGACAAGAGTTGATTCAAAAAAAACCATACTTTTTCTCAGTCGCTGCTGTTAGTGATTATATCCCAAAATATCCACAGCATGGCAAGATGAAGAAAAATGAAATAGGGGATAATTGGAATTTGGAGCTGAAAGAAAATATTGATATATTATCTAGTATAAATAAAGATGGTATTTATACAATAGGTTTCAAAGCTGAAATGGATAAAGATAATGCAAAACAAAATGCAAAAAATATGCTACAAAATAAAAATCTAGATGGAGTTTGTCTTAATATCTTGCAAAATAGTAATAGCTTTGGAACACAAACAAATACAATAGATTTGATTTTAGAAGATAATCAATTTTCATTTAGTGGAGACAAGCTTGATATCTCTTTTGAAATTATAGATAGACTTAAAAATGAGTTTCATGACTAACTCTCAATCTCTACTACCTACAACCTACCAACTACCAACTCATGTAGCTATCATAATGGATGGAAATGGTAGATGGGCAAAAGAAAGAGGACTCAAAAGAACAGCTGGACATGAAGAAGGGGTGAAAACGGTTAGAAGTATTACAACTTATTGTGCCAAAATAGGGATAAAATATTTAACACTTTATGCTTTTAGTACAGAAAATTGGAATAGACCAAAACTTGAAGTTGAGTTTTTAATGAAACTACTTGAAAAATATTTAATCAATGAACTCAATACTTATCTACAGAATAATATTAGATTTAAAGTAATTGGCAATATATGTAAATTTAGTACTAAATTACAATCTATAATCAAAGATATTGAAGATAAAACTAGTCATTGTAAGGGACTTACTCAAATATTAGCATTAAATTATGGTTCACAAGATGAAATAACAAGAGCAGTCAATAGAGCTTTGGTAAACGAAGAAGAGATTACAATAGATACAATAAACAAATACCTTGATACTTATTTTGCTCCAAATGTTGATTTGGTTATAAGAACAAGTGGTGAGATTAGAATTTCTAATTTTTTATTGTGGCAAAGTGCTTATTCTGAATATTTCTTTACCAAAACCCTATGGCCAGATTTTACGGAATTTGAGCTTGATGATATTTTAAGTGATTTTACCAAAAGGGAGAGAAGATTTGGAGGGATTTAGTATAAAATCTTTTTTGATTGATAAAAAAGTTTTAATTTTACAAATTGTACTAACTCTTTTTTTGTATAATAAATTTGGATTTTGTGTCAACTTTATTATATGGACGATACTTTTATATATTCTGATTTTGCTCAGTATTATTGATTATAAATTTAAAGCTGTTCCTGATTATTTATTATTGTTATTACTACTTATTTCACCATTTGTTAGTGATAGTTTGATAGATTTTATAAAAAATGGTTTTATATTTGCTGGAGGCTTTGTAATTTTGAACTTTTTTGTAACATTTTATATACAAAATATTAAATCAAAAATACTAAAAGATGATACTTTGAAAGAACAAACAGCATTAGGAGAAGGTGATATACCACTTATTGCTTTTATTGGTGGAATTCTTGGTATTAAACTTGGATTGTTTGCCATAATGATAGCTAGTTTGATTGCTTTAATCCATGGCATTTATAATGCTTCAAAAAAAATACAAGATACCCCTTTTATCCCTTATCTATCTATTGGATTTATAATTGTTTTCTTAATTCAAGAAACAATTTATAATACATTTTCTAACTGGATTTTATCATGAACAAATTAAAAACATATTTATATGACCAATTGTCATCAAGCTTTTTTCAAATATTTTTTATATTATTTGCAATTACATCTATTATATATTTGGTAAGAATTGCTGCATTAACTTCTATTATTGAAGTAAGTGCTAGTGAGCTTCTATTGCTTTATACTTACTCTATTCCAAACATATTGTTTTATACAATTCCGATAGTATTTTTTGTAGCTTTGGCTATTAGTATCAGTAGATTATCAACCGAGTATGAAACTATAGTTATTACAAGTTTTGGACTAAATCCATATCAAATTATCCAAATATTTCTTCCTGTGACTGTGCTTGTTTCTATTACGCTACTTATAATATCTTTGGGACTTATTCCTAAGACAAAGGACTTAAATAGAGTTTTTATTGAAACTAAAAAAGATGAAGCAAAACTTAATATTAAAGCATCTCAAAATGGTCAAAAATTTGGTGATTGGCTTATTTACATACAAAATGAACAAGATGAAACATTTTATGATGTGACAATGTTCAGAAATACTAAGGATTCTAAAGAATTTATTACATCAGATAGTGCAGACACAACAAGCTTACAAAGTGAATTACTATTTAAACTTTATAATGGGAAAGCATTTATTGTAAAAGATGATATAAATCAAATTAATTTTGAGCAATTAACCCTTGTAAATTCAACAAACTCAAAATCTATCAGTGATGAATTCACAAACCCAATTGATTATTGGAATGCAATGAATGGAGAAAATAAAAAAACAAAAGACTTTGCAATGTCTTTTTTGATTTCTATTTTTCCTCTTATTTCAATGTTTATGATTGTGTATATTGGGTATTACAATCCAAGATATGAAAAAAATAATGCAGTTGCCCTTACAACTTTTTTTATAACTATATATATAATAGCGGTGATAATATTTAATAAATATATTCCGTTGTACTCAATAGCAATTATTCCAATATTATGGACAGCTCTAGGATATGTACTTTTTAGAAAAAATATCTTGTGTAGATATTGAGTACCTATGAATATAAAAGCTATTATCGCATACAATGGTGCAAAATTTTATGGCTCACAATTACAGCCAAAATATGAAACAGTAGCTAGTTTTTTATATGATGGGTTGAAAAAAATCAATATTGAATCAACAACTATTCATTTTAGTGGTAGGACTGATAAAGGGGTTCATGCAACATATCAAGTAATAAACTTTGAGATTCCTGATATTTGGGAAGACAGATTGCCCCATTTTCAATCAATTTTATCAAGAACGCTACCAAATAGTATCAAAATATTATCTCTCAAACAAGTGGATAATGAGTTTCACGCAAGATACAGTGCCAAAAAACGAGTTTATAGATACTTGCTTAGTACAAATCCAACTACACCTTTTAATGATGATTTTGTCACTTATTATCCTTGTATTGACATATTATCTATCAAAAGTGCAATAAAAGAGCTTATTGGAACTTATGACTTTGAATTCTTTGCAAAAGGCAATCCACAAATTAAAACTACTATAAGAACTATGTATGATGCTAGAATTTATGAATATAATGGAATGTATGTATTTAAATTTGAAGCAAATGGTTTTTTAAGATCTCAAATAAGGGTAATGGTTGGGTTTTTATTAGCAATATCTGACAAAAAGTTGACTATTGAAGATTTGAAGTTACAGCTACAAAAAAAGGTGCTGGTTTTCAATAAACCAGCACCTTGCAATGGACTATACTTAGCTAAAGTAAAGTACTAAAACCCACTTACTTGAACATAATATGATATTATCTCAAGTAGAGGATTTATAAAGAATATTGCCGAAATAGTAACTAAAGCAGATATCCCTATCACAGTTTTTAGTGTATGGTTTGCATTGCCCAAAAACTCTACTTTATCATTTGATATAGGGTCTTTTAAGAACATATAAACTACTAGTTTTAGGTAATAGTAAGCGGCTATTGCACTATTTAGTGCCATAATAACTGCTAATACAATATAATCAGCATTTATTGCAGAACCTATAATATACATTTTACCCCAAAATAGTGAGAACGGTGGAACACCTGCAAGGCTTAGCATAAATAGACCCATAATAGAAGCAGTCATTGGAGATTTTTTTACAAGTCCAGAGAATTTTGCAAATGGATGATCCGTCGCATATCCTTCAAGTTTTTTTTGTCTATGAACCCAAAGCATTGCAAACGCACCAAGATTTGTAAACATAAACAATGCCCAGTATAAGAATATACCTTGAGTTGATTGTGTAGTACCAAGCAAAATAGCAGCCATTACAAAACCAGCGTGTGATATTGAGCTATATGCTAGCATTCTTTTTATATCTTCTTGAACTAGTGCTATAATATTTGGTAAAGTCATAGTAATAACAACTAAAATATATAACATAATTTCAACCCATAAAATATCAGCACTTACAAATATTTCGAAGAATCTTAAAGCTACTACAAATGCTGCAATTTTTGGAACGATTGACATATATCCAGCCATTGCTGAGCTTGCACCTTCATAAACATCTGGTGCCCAAATATGAAATGGTACTAAAGATAGTTTAAATCCTAAAGCAACAGTTATAAATACAACACCTAGCAATACAACAGGGAAAGGCTCAAAATTTGTTGCAACTAATGATGCACTAATTTGTGAAAGTTCCATACTTCCTGTAAGCGCATAAAATATCATAACACCAAATGCAAAACAAGCAGCTGCAAAAGCACCCATTGTAAAGTATTTGATTGCAGCTTCGAGTGATTTATCACGGTTATGCATAGCAATCATAGTATATAGTGCCATTGAGGCAGTCTCTAAACCAACAAAAATCAATATTAGATTATCACTACTTACCATAAACTGGAATCCTGCTACCATAAATAAAAATAGTGCAAAATACTCAGGATATCTATATTCATGGAATCTTTGTTGAGAAAGGGCAAGAAGTATAAATAGTGCTGATGCAACAATTATAATAATTTGAGCTAAAATTGAAATTCCATCAATCAACATTAAGTCAAAGAAGCCTCTAGTTGCTCCACTATATCCTATAACAGCTCCAAGATCAACTATTAAAAATAATACAGTTAACATTACATAAAAAGATTTATGTAGATTTTTGTTTATTAAGTCTATACACAATATCGCTAAAGCACCAAAAACTGCTATAAGCATAGGTGCTAAAGATGTAAGATTTAAACTTACAAGATCTACTGAGATTGGCTCTACCATTATCTTGCCTCCCCAATTGAATTTACTTCTGCAATTTTTTCTTTAGCAGATGGTGTAACTGATTTAACATACATAGTTTGAACAAGTTGTTTTACTGAGTTGTCAACTGGCTCTAAAATAGGTTTTGGATAAACACCGAAATAAACAACTAATGCAACAAGTGGAACAAGTGCAGCCATTTCTCTACCTTTAATATCAACAAGTTTTTTGTTCTTTTCATTTGTGACTGGTCCAAAAAACACTTTTTTATAAAGGACTAGCATATAAACAGCACCTAATATAATAGTAAGACCTGCTAATATTGTAATAAGTGGTGAAGCTTTATAAAAGCCTAATAAACTTAAAAACTCACCAACAAATCCAATAGTAAGTGGTAATCCAACGCTCGCCATTAGCATAATACCAAAGACTACAGCAAATCTTGGCATAACGGCTGCAATTCCACCATATTCATTTATCATCTTAGTGTGTCTTCTATCATATAAAACACCAACAAGCATAAACAAAGCTCCAGAGACTATACCATGACTTATCATCAAGAATATTGACCCACCAATACCTTCAACATTTAACGCAAAAGTACCAAGAATTATAACACCCATATGTGAAACTGAACTATAAGCAATAACTTGTTTCATATCTTCTTGTGCATAAGCTACCATTGCAGTGTATATTATAGCAATAAGAGCCAATATAGCCATAGGTATCATCATAGATACACTTGCATCTGGAAATAATGGTAGTGAAAATCTTATAAAACCATAAGTTCCCATTTTAAGTAATACGGCAGCTAGTATAACTGAACCTATTGTTGGTGCTTGACCATGAGCATATGGTAACCATGTATGAAATGGAACCATTGGAACTTTGATAGCAAAACCAGCAAAAAAAGCGATAAATAACCACATTTGCATATTGTATGGAAGTAAAAGCATATTCCAATCAGCTAAAGAAAAACTCCATGCCCCTGTAGTAGCATAATATACATATCCAAGATAAAGCATACCAACAAGCATCATTAAACTTCCCATAAATGTATATAAGAAAAATTTAACTGATGCGTAAATTCTTAAAGCTCCACCCCAAGCTCCAATTATATAAAGCATTGGAACAAGTGAAAGTTCCCAGAAAAGGTAGAAAATAATTGCATCTAATGAAACAAATACACCAACCATTGTCATTTCAAGGAATAAAACAGTAATTAACATATTTTTAAGATCTCTAGTTTCTGTAAGTCCAATTACAGCAATCATTGTCATAAATGTAGTCATAATAACTAAAAACAGTGATATACCGTCAATTCCTAAATTGTAGCTAATTCCGTATTCTGCAATAATAGGAATAAATTCCATAAATTGCATCCCACCATTGCTACTATCAAATAAGTACCACAATATACAGCTAAGTATGAATTCAATCGTAGTAACTGTAATCGCATACATTCTCATTGAGTCTTTATGGACTATAAAGCCCATTATAGCAGCAACTGCTGGAAAAAATATTAATATCGATAACAAGTATTGCATCAATTACCCCTTATTTGTATGATACTAGTAGTATAGATAAAACTACAAGTACAAGTAGACCCGTAGCCATCCATCTAAGAGCTGTTGAAAGATTTCTTGTTTGAATTACTCTACCTTCACTACCAGTGCTATAGATTGATTTGGCAATAGCATCAACTATAGTATCAACTATTTTTAAATCTATCTCTTTCCAGCTAAATCTAGACATTGCTAAATATGGTTTTAACACAACATTTTCAAAAAAGTGTGGCATATAATATTGATTTGCTAATAGTTTATAACAAAATCTATCTTTCATTTGTTCACCAAAATATGAATTGTTTTTTCTGTACTTGAATACTGCAAGTGCAATACCTGCTATTACTATAGCTGTTGTAATAACAATTAGTGTCCAAGCGGTACTTGAATCAAGGTGAATATTTAATGGTGGCAATACATCAGTAATCATATGAACATAACTTCCTTTAGTCCAACCTGCAACTATTGAAAGAATAGCAAGTGGTGCCATAGCAGCAATTACAAATCCATAAGTTTCATGTGGATGATAGCCATATTCATGGTATTTTTCTTTACCAAAGAATACATACATAATAAGTCTAAAGCTATAAAATGCAGTTAGACCTGCAGTTAGCCATAATACACCCCAAATAATATATGAATGAGTTCCAAATGCAACTTCAAGAATCAAATCTTTTGAAAAGAATCCAGCAAGTGGGAAGATACCAGCTAATGCAATAGATGCTATTATCATAATAGTACCAGTCTTTGGCATATGCTTAAATAATCCACCCATTTTTTTGATATTAATCTCATCATTCATAGCGTGCATTACATTTCCAGCACCCAAGAATAGAACTGATTTGAAGAATGCGTGCATTGCAAGGTGGAATAGGGCAACCCAATAAGCTCCAAGTCCAGCAGCAACAAACATATATCCTAATTGTGACAGTGTTGAAAATGCAATAATTTTTTTCATATTAGTTGCAACTAGTGCTTGTGATGCCGCAAATATTGCAACAAATGCACCAAGACCTGCTATAAACATTCCAACTTCAGGTACTATTGTAAATATTTCATTTGCTCTAATAACCAAATATACTCCCGCTGTAACCATGGTTGCAGCGTGAATTAGTGCAGAAACTGGAGTTGGACCTTCCATCGCATTTGCAAGCCATTGATTGAATGGAAACTGAGCTGATTTCCCCATTGCTCCAATAAATAAGAATATAGCAATTGCAACAATTGTAGTTGTACTTAAGCTTCCAATATTTGCAAACACTTCATCATATTGAAAAGTTCCAAGATTCCAATAAATTATAAATATACCAACAAGCATTCCAAGGTCGGCTACTCTATTTGTAATAAAAGCTTCATTCGCTGCAAATGCAGGTGATATTGAAGAGTGTGGAGATAATGTTGAAAATGGTGAATTATGAATATCTTTAACAAGAGGCTTGTCACCTTTATGATACCAAAAACCAATCAATAACCAAGAACAAAGACCAACACCTTCCCAACCTATAAATAGACCCAAAAAGTTATCACTCATAACCAAAATCATCATTGAAAAAACGAATGCAGAAAGATATGAGAAAAATCTATTGAAACTTCTATCATGATCCATATACCCAATAGAATGGATATGAACCATTGTTGATACAATTGTAACAACAACCATCATAACAGCACTTACTTGGTCAACAATAAAACCAAATGGTACATCAACGCCACCAATTACAATCCAATCCAACATTCTAACATGAACAACATTACCAGTCATCGTCCAGAAAAGTAAAATCAATGAAGCAATCATTGATAAACCTAGCATTGTTGATGTGAACAATCCTGTAATTAGTTTTTTTGGAGTATTACCATACATTGCCGCAAATAGTGATCCTACTAGTGGAGCAAATAAAGCTATATATAAAAGTTTTTCCATAAATTAGCCCCCCATACTTTGTAAATTATCTAAACTTAGTGAATTTTTTCGTTTATATGTTAATATCAATAAACCAAGTCCGATTGCAACTTCACTAGCAGCTACTGCTATAATAAAAAATGCAAACATCTGACCACTTAAGTCTCCGTGAAACTTAGATATAGCAGCTAAACCTATGTTTACCGCATTTAACATAATCTCAGATGCAAAAAACAACATCAAAAGATTTTTTCTTCTAATTACCCCTATTAGTCCTATACAAAAAAGTATTGCACTAAGTATCAAATAATCATTTAATATCATTTTTTATCCTTTGCAATCTCGTCATTAGTACTCAATTTGTCGATTTCTTCTTCGCTTAATTGTGTGATTGAAACATCCATTTTTTTACCAGCTAGTATAATACCACCAATCATTGCAACAAGTAACATAACAGCAGCTAGTTCAAATGGTACTAAATATTTTGTAAATAAAACCATCCCCACATCTTTGACATTGCTACCATATTCTGGTGACATTGGATGAGATGCTATGATAGAACCACTTACAATTGGAACTGCAAAAATTACAACTACAAGTAAAGCTATACCGCCACTTAGTAAAAATACTAATTTTGGGTGTTTTATATCTTCTTTTACATCTGCAATAGTATCAAAAAACATCATACCAAAAGCATATAGTGCCATAACTGCACCTGTATAAACAACGATTTGTACTACACCTAAAAATTCTGCATCTAGCAAAAAGTAAAATGCTGATATAAAAATCATACCAGCTGCTAATGAACTAAGTGCATAAAGTGCGTTATTAGTCATAACAGTTGTAGTAAACATTGCAATTGTTAAAAAAGCAAATAGATAAAATGCTATTATTTCCATTCTCTCTCCTTAATATGCTAGTGGTGTTTTTTGGATTTTATCATCAGCGTCATCTGATGGTGCTCCAAAACCAGGGTATTCTTTTTGATCTTTTAAGAAATCAAGAGGAGTTAATAAATCATCTTTTAATACAAAATGAGCTCTTTGTTCACTTGCATTTTCATATCTTCCACCGTGAACAATAGCAAGTTCTGGACAAACTTCAGCACAATATCCACAAAATATACATCTACCAAGGTTGATAGTATATTCACTCACTTCTTTTCTTGAATTTTCATCAATTTTAGTATCCATTCTAATACAATTTGCTATACAAATTTTTTCACAAAGTCCACAACCTATACATCTATTGTTACCACTTTCTAACAATCCTAAGATTTTATGAACAGCTCTATATCTTGGACTTATTGGCAATTTCTCAATTGGATATCTAATAGTATGCATTTGATTTTTGAATAATGCATCAATCATATTATTGAATGTAATTTTTAATCCACCAAAAAGCTCAGTTTTTAGAGTTCTACTCATTACTTGCTTGAATTCTTTCCAGCCAGTATCAGGATATTTACCATCATGTACTGTTATATAACCATCAGATTCAACAGTTTGAGTTATTTCTTTTTCTTCTATATGTGTACCCATGATAGCTCCTATAACATTATTACTACGCCAGTAACTATTATATTAATTACAGCGATTGGCATTAATACTTTCCAACATAACCACATCAATTGATCTGGTCTAACATGAGGCCAAGAAGCTCTTGTCCACAAGAAGAAAAATATTAAAAGCATTACTTTAAGTATTATTGCAATACCACCTGGGATAAACCATAAATCATTGAACCCACCCAAAAATATAATAGCAGCTAAAAATGAAATAGTAAAAAGGTTCGCATACTCACCAATAAAAAACATACCCCATCTCATACCAGAATACTCAGTAGCATAACCAGCGATTATTTCAGCTTCATGTTCTAGTAAGTCAAAAGGTGTTCTATTCGTTTCAGCAAAACCAGCTATTAAAAATAGTATAAATGCTACTGGTTGCGTCCAAATTAACCAATCAGTTAATCCTCCAGTTTGATAATTGTTGATATCTATTAGTGATAAACTTCCTATTAACATCAAAGGAGCTAATATTGAAAGACCAGTAACTATCTCATAACTAAGAAGTTGGATAGCAGTTCTTGCCCCTCCAAGTAATGCCCATTTGTTACCACTTGCCATACCAGCTAATAACGGTCCATAAAGTCCAGTTGCCATAACACCTAGAACAAACAATAAACCGACATTTACATCACTTATGATTGGTGTAACTGTGTGGTTACCTATTGTAAACTCTGGCAAAAATGGAATAGCACTCATTGCTATAAAAGCTGTTGCTGCTGTTATAACAGGGGCTATCATAAAAATTGGTTTATTAGCATTTTGTGGTACAAAATCTTCTTTTGTAAAAAGTTTTATACCATCACACAAAACTTGTAGTAGTCCAGCAGGTCCTACATGAACAGGTCCAAGTCTTCTTTGCATAAATGCTAAAACTTTTCTTTCAAAATAAGTTGTAAACCCAGCAAGAGCAGAAAAAACCAGTAAAACTACAAGAATTTTAACTATAGTTTCTAAAAAATATATCGGATCCATTTTACACCTCTACTTTTTGGATAGCTGCAGTATTGTATCTTGACTCACCAAACAGCTTACATGTTTTTGTATTTTTATCAAATGTTGGGATATAGCAAATATCTCCATTTAGTTGTTTGTCTATAACAACTTCTAAAGTAATGCTAGTACCATTTGATTCTATTTTTACCATATCATTTTCACCTAAACCTAAATTTTCAGCTCTAGATGCACTCATATAACAACCCATTTTTTCCTTGATTTGAGGAGAAATGGCAGTAAATTCATTGAATTGATTGATTGGATTTGCTTTATAAATCAAATTGCCTTCTAATTGAGTCGCCTCAATTTTTTCAACTTGCGTATTATAACTTATATCACTACTTCTTAGTAAATATCCTCTGTTTTCTTTGAAATCATTTGAAAAATAGTTACTTAAAGAGTCAAAATGGATGTTTTTATACCCTTTTTCGATAGGTAACTCACTTGTATAATCAATAGTTAGTTCACTATCAAGTCCAAGAGCATTTGCTATATTATTTAAAGTATAGCCATTATACACTAATGCAGAGTTTGTTGGCACTACACGCTTATCTATATTTGTAAAAGTACCTTCTTGTTGAATAAGGGTAGGCATATCCATATCCCCATCACCTAAACTACTAAGTGTAAAATCACCTGACTTATTGTATCCAATTACAAAATTCCCAGCTTCACTATCTAAATCACAAATCAAACTTACACCTAAAGTATTGGTTTGAGTTGGGATGATAACTACTTTAAATTCTGTATATCTTTGGATTAGACCAGCAAGACGAGCTAGGTTTTGACTTCTTGGATGGTGTATCAAGTCTTCACCAATTATCAAACTAAATGTATCTTTTTTATCAAGCATTGCTGAAATTGTATTAAGGATTGATTCTTCAACTCCTATAATATCAAGAAGTTTTGAATATTGATACTCTGTAATAGTTTCTACTTTTTTAGGAACTATTTTTTCTACCTCTTTTTTCTCACCAGTTTCTTCATCTTCTACTATTTCGATAATAGTTTCTTTGATAGTTTCAACAGTTTTTTTATTTCTAATCTCTTTTTGAGAATTTAGATACTCTTGAACTTCATTTGGCAATTCTTTCCCAAATAAATCAAGGATTAGGTATAAAATAGCCTCTTCTGAAAGTGGATTGTTTTGGATTACTTCTATTGTTTTACCTTTTTTACCAAAGTTTTCAACAGTTATATCTTCCATTGGATGGAAATACAATCCAGCACCTTTATTGATGCTAATAGAGTTATTAAACGCATATCTTATACTTGGAGCATCTGATTTGAAGTAGCTTCCTACGCTTATGATGAAGTTACTGTTGTGGATATCTTCTAGTGAGCCATTGTATAGGCTTGTTCCACTTGTTTGGGAGTATGCTTTTAGGAAGTTTTGGTATCTTAAAGCATCATTATTAATTAATTTGTATTCAAATTTTTCTTTGAGTTTTTGTAAAATCAAAGCTTCTTCATTTGTGATAAAAGAGCTAAATTTAATAGTATCAGCTTTTTTGAAATTCTCAATAGCTTTTGCAAAAATTGCCTCATCTTTTGAAGATGTTGTATTTGCATACTCAAATCCAAATCTAGCAGCTCCACTTAAACTTACATAGTGTGAATCATTTGTAACTCTATAAATTTTTTTAGATTTATTGTTTACTATAGATTCATGTTTTGTTTCATAATACATCAAGCTACAATCACTACTGTGTGGATTTGAAGCTGGTATTCTTGTAAGTTCCCATGAATTTGATTTGTATTGGAAGTCATTGCTAACTAATGCACCAACTGGACAAACAGAAATACACTCACCACAATCTATACATTTGTCTTCTTCAAAACCAATGAGTGATTTGTTTAGCTTATTCCACATAGCATACGCATCTTTTGGCATTGTTTCTTTGTATGATTTATCAAGGTCATCGCCACCTCTTTTTACAGTTCCAAGGGCATTTGAGCCTATCATATCTTTACATACTGTCACACACTTTTCACATACTATACATAGACCTGGGTCATATTTCATAACACCCCAAGTTTGTGCTACTCTATGAGTATCTTTTATAGCGTAGTTTTGGCTATCTACACCCATATAAAGAGTATAGTTTTGTAGCTCACACTCTCCACTTTGGTCACAAACACCACACTGAAGAGGATGATTTACATCATAAACTTCCATAATAGCTCTTCGTTCACTCTCTATATTGTCTGTAGTAGTTATTACTTCCATACCATCTTTTACTTTGGCATTACAAGAATACACTTGCTTACCATCAGCTTCAACTAAACAAAGTCTACAAGCTAGCGTTGGTGAACATCTTGTTAGATAACAAATAGCAGGAACAAATATACCATTTGCTCTAGCTACATTCAAAATGAATTCACCCTCTTTTGCTTTACAAACTTTACCGTCAATTGTTAATGTTATTAAGTTACTCATTGTACATCAACCTTTTGTATTTTTACTTTTTTATATCTATAACCTTTTAAGATATCATTGCCTAAATCAAGGTCATAAATTGGCAATAAAGCGATTGTACCTTTTAAGCTACTATCAACTTTAAAAATTTTTCTTATTGTACTATTATTAATGTTAATAATAATTTCATCACCACTTGAAATCTTGGCAGATTTTGCAAATGAATCACTTCCTTTTATAAAACTCTCTTTAGCTGTGAGTTTTGTAATGGCAGTTGCATTATTGAATTGTTGTAAAGGATTACAGTTATAAACTACACTTCCATCAAACGCATCAATTGATGATATCTCATCTAAAGTATCATTTGTATCCATATCAATAGATGTAAGCTCATATCCTCTATATTCAATTCCAGTATTATCAAAATAGTCCTTTAAAGAATCAAATTTAACATCTTGAAAGCCTTTTGAAACTGGAAGTTGTGAAGTATAATCTATTGTATATTTTACTTCATTACTCAAAAGAACATTTGCAATATCATTTAGACAATACCCATCAAAATTTAGAGCTACATTTATAGGTAGAACTTTTTTATTGATGTTTGTCAAAGTTCCCTCTTGTTGGTTTAAAGCAGGAGTATTGAAATCCCCTTTTCCATCAGAGCTTATTACATAATCCCCATAAGAGTTATACCCAACTATATTTTCATCACCTATATCGTGATCTAGCTCACAAATTAAGCTAACCCCTAGTGTATTTGTTTGTGAAGGGATTATTAAGACTTTGAAATCTGTATATTTTTCAAATAACCCAACAAGCTTTGCAATATTTGCTCCTTGCGAGTGGTTGAATAAATCTTCACCAATTATCAATACAGGAGCATGTTTTTTGCTCTTTTTAGTATATAAATCTTCAACTTCTTCTTCACCAAAATTTGATTCAGCACTAATATAACCAATATCTAAATCATCTAAAAATGATGATATTGATTCAGGTGCATTTGAAATAAACTTTTGTGCTAAAAGTGCCATGATTCCTTCTTCTGAACCTGCTTCATACTTCACATATTTTGTATAAATTGATTTCAATGAATCATCAGCAATTGGGTGCATATATATAACTTCCGCACGATTTGTTTTATTTGCTTGATTTAATGCAAACTTAACCATTGGATTATCATGATTTACCATACTTCCAAGAACTAATACATAATCACTTTTTTTCACATCATCTAAAGTTGCACTATATAGTGATTTGCCACTTATTGATGAGTAGTTTTTCATAAAGTTAGAGAAATTTCTTGCATCTTCATTGTATAGCTTAATTCCCAGTTTGGTTTTGAGTTTTTGTAATATCAAAGCCTCTTCGTTTGTGATATAAGAGCTAAATCTGATAGCTTTTGATGATTTGATACTTTCAATAGCTTTGGTTAAATCTTCTTTTGAAGATGTAAGTTTGTTTTCAAAATCAAATCCAAATCTTCCAGCTCCACACAAAGATGAAAACTCAAAATCATTTTTTACTCTTACTATTTTTTGTTCACCTAGTTGTAATGTACCATTATGTTTTACTTCATAGCTTAGGCTACATCCACTGCTACAATGGGCGCAACTTGAAGGAACTTTCTTAACTTCCCAAGCATTTGATGTATATTTGTATCCATTTGATACCAAAGCACCAACAGGACAAACAGATATACATTCACCACATTGTTGGCATTTAGAAAGTTTTATATCAATTTCTGATTTATATCCACCTGGTTTTACATAAAGTGCATTTGAGCCTACTATTTCATTACAAACTCTTACACATTTCTCACACAAAATACAAAGATATGGGTCATATCCTAATATTCCCCATTTTTTAGATCTTCTTTTTTGTTCAATTGCACTGAATTGTTGAGATGATACACTAAATTCTAATGTTTTATTTTGTAAATCACACTCACCACTTTTATCACAAACTCCACATTGTAATGGATGGTTTACATCATAAAGTTTCATGATATTTTGACGATGTTTGTGTAGCTCAGATGAATTTGTAGTGATATTTGCACCATCAACTGCTTTTGCTTGACAGCTTAGTACAAATCCATTATTTCCTTCAACTTCAACAACACACATCCTACAGCTTCCAATAGGAGAAACTTTTGATAAATAACACATAGTTGGTATATAAATACCATTTTTTCTTGCTATTTGTAAAATCGTTTCACCAAAGATACCCTTGCACGACTTTCCATCTATTGTGATGGTCAGTTCTTTTCCAAAATGTACTATTCTTTCACTCATACTGCCACCATCCCGATGTAATAACATCTCATACATCTCTCAGCTTCCATTTGAGCTTCTTGTGCTGTAAAGCCAAGATTTACTTCAAGGTTATTGTATTTTCTTGTATCAACACCAAGTTTTTCACTCTCAGCTCTTGGAATACCTTTCATCCAACCTTTGATTTGCTCTTTTTTGTTGTAAGCACCTAGTTTTCTTGTGTGGTCTTCCATAATTTCAGCGTCAGTTAAACTAACTTTTCCATCATAGATATATCTGCTTATTACACTAGCAGCTCTTTTTGCTTGACCTACTGCATTTACAATTGTCATTGGACCATATTCACAATCTCCTGCAGCAAAAAGTCCATCACGGCTTGTCATATAGTCTTTGCCATTTGTAAGAAGTGTACTCCAAGATGTAAGTTTAATTTCCCATTCAGGTGGTAAAAGTTGTAAATCTGCACTTTGTGAAACGGCAGGCACTACAAAATCACATTCAAGCTCAAATTCTCCACCTTCAATTTTTTCTAAAACTGGTCTTCCCCCATTTGGGTCTGGTTTTAGCTCATATCTATCTACAAGTAAGCTTGTAATTTTTTCACCATCATCTATAATTTTATTGATTGCTGAGTGGAATATAAATTCAACTCCCTCTTCAACAGCTTCTGTATATTCTTCTAAAGTAGTATTGTTTATGATAGTTTTTTCATCTCTTCTATAAAGCATAACTACTTTTTTGGCATTTGCTCTAATAGAACATCTCACAACATCCATAGAAGTAAATCCACCACCAACACAAACTACAGTTTTCCCAGTCAAATCAGTTGGAATTCCGATGCGATATTTTTCCCATAGGTTGATTTGGTCAAGCATATCAATAGCTCCCCAGTATCCACCCATTTTTTTGTTTTCGTTGTCACATCCGATTCTTTTTGATAATCTTGTACCAAAAGCTAACATTGTTGCATCATACTCTTCGTCTATCTCTTTGAGTCTATCTGCATTTACTCTGTGATTTCTTATAATATCAACAGATGGCAAAGATTCTACTAGCTCGATATCTTTATTGTATTTTTCTATTGGCATACGATATTGTGGTACACCAACTGCTACTTCACCACCAAGAACTGGTAATTCTTCAAAAATATCAACTTTGATACCATCAAGTCCAAGATAATACGCAACAGTAAGTCCTGCAGGTCCTGCACCTATAATTGCCACTTTTTTGCCATCATTTCGAGGTTTTTTAGGTTTTGTTGGATGAAACCACTCTAATTCATGGTCTGTTTCAAAGTCAGCTCCAATTCTTTTTAGCTCCATAATAGCTATTGGCTCATCAAGATTTCCTCTACGACATGCTTTTTCACAAGGATGAGGGCAAACTCTCCCACATGTATGAGCTAAAGGCATAGTTTTTCTTGTGCTACTTAATGCTTGATCAAACAACCCATCTCTAACACCTTCAATATATGCAGGAATATCAACATGAGCTGGACACATATCCATACATGGTGCTGTGATATTAGCTATATATTTATCATTGTCACTCTCATACCAAGGTGATTTTTGTTTTTTATTAATACACTCTAAAAACTCTTTTTCAAAGTACTGCATCATTCCAAGTAATGGAGTAGGGACTGTTTTGCCTATTTCACACTTACTAGTTTGTTGCATAGTTGATGATATTTCTTTTAGATGAGTAATGTCTGATAAATTTCCTTCACCTCTGCCTATTTTGTCAAACAAATCATATAGTATTCTTCCACCCCATCTTCCAGGAGCACATCTACCACAAGCTTCTGAGTATTCTTGGTATTGCTTGGCATAGTTGATTGCAAGTTTTACTACATCAACACTTTCATCAAATATTGCAAAACCATCCCAACCAACATAAGCTTTTGTTTGCGTTGTATCATCATATGCAAAAGGAAATTTAAAAGATGTTGTGGCTAACTCATCACCGCTTTTGCCACGGTTATCTATAACCTCACCTTGCCAGTATGAAAAATATAAGTTACTCATCTTTTACTCTTCAACGCTAGCTTCTTGAACTTCTTCAATTTCTTTTTCTACCATCGGAGCAGCTTTTTTGATAACCACAGTCCAATCAACTTCATTGAATTTTAATGAATTCATTAGTGTGTAGTTGTTTTCTTTTACCATATCTGCTACTTTTTGAATTGGTGAGAAATCACCAACTTCAAATAAAAATATAGCATTTTCACCTTCAATTATATCGTTTTTAATAAGATCAAACATTCTGTCATAGAAGTTGTCTTTTAACGGTCTTAAATCATATCTTTTCATATTTATTCCTTAACCTTATCTATCTATTTCACCAAAAACGATATTTAAACTTCCAATAATTGTAACAACATCGGCTAATTGATGTTTTGGAAGTAAGTCTTGTAAAATACCTGTATGCCAGAAACTTGGAGCTCTTAGTTTAATTCTATATGGATATGGGCTTCCATCACTACAAATATAGTAACCTAACTCCCCTTTTGGAGATTCTGTTGCCACATATACTTCACCAACTGGTGGTCTCATACCTTGAGTTACCAACACAAAGTGTTGCATCAAAGAGTAGTTTTGTGTCATCAATTGCTCTTTTGGAGCTGATATGTATTGAGGAGAATGAGCCATAAGCTGAGTAGTTGTTTCTTTATACATAGGGATAAGTTGAGCTAAAATTTTAGCTGATTGTCTCATCTCTTCCATATAGCATAGGTATCTTCCATAACTATCACAAGCATATGATACTGGTACATCAAACTCAAGCTCAGGATAAAGACCATAAGGCATCTCTTTTCTTAAATCCCATTTAATACCACTTCCTCTTAGTGTAACACCACTACAGCCCCAACTTTTTGCCATTTCAGCAGAAATAACACCAACATTTTCAAGTCTCATTTTCCAGATTCTATTTTCTGTTAGTAGTCCTTCATACATAGCAACTTGTGGGATAAGGTTGTCAATATATTTTTGTAAATCTTCAATCCAACCCTTTGGAAGGTCAAGTGGAACACCACCTATTCTAACTGCCGAGTGTGTAAGTCTTGCTCCACAGTAATCTTCCATCAAGTCCATCGCAAATTCTCTTTCTCTAAAGCAGTATAAAAATACACTCATAGCTCCAACATCAAGTGCATGAGTTGCAAGCCAGAAAAGGTGAGAGATAATTCTATTAAGCTCAACTAACATAGTTCTTATTACTTCAGCTCGTCTTGGAGCTTCGATACCAAGAAGTTGCTCAACAGCTAGTGCAAATCCGTAGTTATTTGAAGTAGCTGCGATATAATCCATTCTATCTGTAGTAGGTAAGAATTCGTTATAAATCATATTTTCAGCCATTTTCTCCATACCACGGTGTAGGTAACCAATATCTGGAACTGCTTTTATTACTTCTTCACCTTGAAGCTCTAGGATAAGTCTAAGTTGACCATGAGCTGATGGATGCTGTGGACCAAAGTTTACTATCATCGTATTGTCATCTCTTTCGAAAGAGATATTCTCAAAAAATGGTCTTAGTTTATTTACATGTTGCATCTATGATCCTTACTTTCTTTTCTCAAGCACTTTGCTTTCATTCTCATCAAATTTAGTAACAAGTCTTGCACCAAACAATCTTACGCCACCTTCTTCTTGATATGCAAGTGGAGTACTTTCTGGCTCACCATTTGCTATGATATCCGTACCATATGGAACTTCGTGTCCAAGTCTTGCAAATCTTGTAGTATCATATCTATCAACTGCTGCTGAGTCTCTGATTTCTGGTCCTATTACAGATCTTGCACTTTTGCCAAAGATTTTATCTACTTCATACCATTGTGCTGCTTCATCACCTTGTAGAGGATAAGTTTTTCTTAAAGGATAATCATACCAATCATCTGGCATCAAAATTCTTTTTGGATATGGGTGATTGTTTGGCTTTATTCCAAACATATCAAACATCTCTCTTTCACTCCAATCAGCACATCTAAAGATAGATTCAACTGATTCTATAGCTTCACCTTCTTTTACAAAACATTTGATTCTCATTCTTTTGTGTTTTGAAGTTGAAAGCATTTCATAAAACACTTCAAACCCACCACATGTTGCCATATAATCAAGGGCACTTAACTCCATCAAAAAGTCATAGCCAAGTGTTTCTTTTGCAAATTTGATAACTTGTTTATTAGCTTTTGCATCTATGAAAACTACCAAATGACCTTTTTGGATATAAGCATCTTTGATTTCAAAGTTTGATTTTAAAACAGCTAAATCTTTACTAAATATTTCATCACCTGCAACATCAGTTTTGGGAACTTGAGGAGATACAAAAAATCTATCGTTATAATACGATTTTGCTTGAACATCGTTTTTTGGTGTATATTTTCTCATTATACCAACCTTTTTGGTTTTTGTGCTTTGAATATAGAACCGCGTCTAATCTTCTTTTGCAATAACATTACAGCATATTGTAAAGTCTCAGGTCTTGGAGCACATCCTGGAAGATAAATATCCACAGGAATCACTCTATCTGCTCCTTGAACAGTAGCGTAAGTATTAAACATACCACCAGTATTAGCACAGCTTCCCATACTAATAACCCATTTAGGTTCAGGCATTTGGTCATATAGTCTTCTTAAAAATTCTGCATGTTTTTTTGTCAAAGTTCCAGCAATTACCAAAACATCCGCTTGTCTAGGACTTGCTCTAAAAATAGTACCAAATTTATCGAAGTCATATCTACTTGCTCCACTTGCCATCATTTCGATAGCACAACATGCAAGACCATAGGTAAGAGGCCAAAGAGAGTTACTTCTACCGAAATTTACTAATTTGTCAACTGTAGTAAGAGCAATAGGTGCTCCACCGTTTGATAAATAATCTACCTTATGCTGTGCCATTCTAGTGCTCCTTTTCTCCACTCATAAACAAATCCTATTGTTAGTAACAATAAAAAGAACATCATTGCAACAAATCCAAACCATCCAAGAACCTGAAAATTTACAGCCCATGGAAACATAAAAATGATTTCAACATCAAATAAAATAAACAATAATGCCAACATATAAAATTGTGTTGAAATTTTGTTTGGTTGCTTTGTAACCTCTGGTCCACACTCATAAATTGCACATTTAAGCTTCTCTTCGCTCAAACTTGATAGTTTTCTACTTACAAATCTAGCAAGTGCGGTAGTGGCTATAAATGCCCCAAATGTGAGTACAAACATCATAAAAGCCCCGAAATACGGGTGTGCGAAATCCATATGACTCATCCAAATCCCCTTTAAAGTTTAGTTTAAACATACTATATTAGTTTTGAGCCGTCAAAACTTTGCTAAATCATAACAAAAAATGATTAAAGTAAAACTTAGACGATTGAACAAATATTTTATATGGTGTAAATTGATACGAAATGAAACAAGATTTTTACTTGATAAGTTGATATGTTGGGTAGATTAGTAATTTGAGCAATATATACTTTAGCTATATCTATACTAGAGAGTAATATAATAAATAGTTATAACTTATTATAACTATTTATGTAATAGGAGATACAATTTGGTCTATCATTGTTTGTGCCGTTGCTTCAGTTTCTACAATTACAGAATATAAACTTAAATCACGAAGCATCTCTTTTTCTTCAAATGTATTTACTTTTACTACAGTCTTTGCTATAGAATTGAGTGAGCTAACAGCTTCGCATATCAAAAATAGCTTTTGAGAATTTCCAACAGATATAAAGACAGAACTTGCTTTTTCGATATTTACAGATTCAAGAATATTTTTTTGTGTAGCATTTCCAAATACTATAGGCTCATGTTCTTTTTTTGCTTTTTTTACATTATGATTATCGCCTTCAACTATAATATAAGGCATATCATGAGTTTTAAGATGATTTACGATATTTTTACCAAGTCTTCCATACCCAATAACAATCGTGTGACCTTCTAGATTATTCATTTCATCAGATAACTCTACTTCAATATCGTCTTTTGCTAGTGAGTCAAAGATTTTATCAGATATCGCATCTAAATTTTTTACAACAAATGGTGTGATAATCATAGAAAATACGATTGTAATTACTAAAATTTGTGAAATGGTTGGGTCTATTAGGTTATTTGCACGAGCTAGTTCAAAAATTACCAGTGCAAACTCTCCAAGTCCAAATAAAGAAAGAGCAGTTTTTAATACAACTCTTGGTTTGTATGTGAAGCTAAATATTAGATACATTAGTATGAGTTTTATAATCATAATTGCAATAAGTAACAAGACAATAGTCCCAATATGTGTATAGATTACATCAAATTTAAGTTGCATACCAACAGTAATAAAAAATACACCCAATAGTAAATCTCTAAAAGGGATAAGGTCGGCTTCAACTTGATGTTTGTAATGGGTTTCAGCTATCATCATACCTGCCATAAACGCCCCAAGAGAATAAGAAAACCCAAGAGCATGTGCAGCATAAGAAGCCCCCATAACCATAAGTAAAACAGAGCCTATAAATATCTCATTTGATTTTGTTTCTACAACCCAAGCAAAAAATGGTTCTAATAATCTCTTCCCTACAACCCACATAGACCCCAATAAAATAGCAGCACTGATTACTGTACCACCAAGAAGTTGTAAAACATCATCACTATCAAGGGCGAATATGGAAATCATAAGTAAAATAGGGATTACTGCAATATCTTGAAATAATAATACACCAAAAACATTTCTTCCGTGAGTTCTTGTAATTTCACCAGTTTCATTGAAAAGTTTTAGTACAATAGCAGTTGAAGAAAGAGCTAAGGCAAGAGCTATAATAATCGATGATTTTGTTTCAATTCCAAAAGCAAAAGAAGCAATTATAGTAAATACAAAAGCAGTAATTACTACTTGTAAAAGACCATAGAAGAACACCTCTTTTTTCATCTGTCGAAGGTGATTTAGTGAAAATTCCAATCCTATGGTAAACATCAAAAATACTATACCAAACTCAGCAATTTCACGAAGATCGTGGTTGTGTAATGCCTCATGAAGCCCAAAAGCATAAGCTATTGTAGTCCCTGTAGCTATGTAGCCAATAATTGTAGGGATACCTAATTTTTTGAAAACAATATTGAGTATTGTTGCTAAAAAAAGTGTAAATACGATAATCTCAAGCATACAAAACTCCTCTGCCTTCCTTCGTGTGAATAATTTATAAATCAAAGTATATCTAAGTATCCTTTATAAAAAGATAATATTTAAGAAATAATATTTTTAAATTTATATCCGATGATAAACCATTTGCTAGTTTGAAATTTAAAAATGAACTAAAAATTCATATCAACAACCTCCAAAAGTGAGGTATGTTATTTTTAAATAAAGTTTAGTTAAAATTGAATTAATATTTTTTAAAAATAAGAAAATGAAAAAGTTGTGACTTCTAAAAGATGTTTTTAGAAGTCTCCTTATATAAACAGGCTTCTGATGGTATTTATCTAAATGGTTGTAAACATTATACACAATCAAACAAAGAACGCTATTAATGATTTACACCACTGAAAATACGATAATTAATACAATCAAGGATTATGTGAAATATGGAAGAAAAATCAGAATATTTAAATAAAATGAAGCAATTATCAAGTACTGAAACAAGTAAAAAGTTTAAAGTTTTTATTTCTAAATATTTTCATGTAGTAAAATTCTTTGGTGGATTGCGAGAACAAATAGAAGATATAGGTGATGAGCTTGATAGTTATGATTTTGAAACACTTGAGATTCTATACACCCCTATCTTAGATAAAGCACAAGCTTTATACAATGAGATAGATTTTCTTGAACCAAGAATCAAAAATAATCCAGCTATGCAAGAGTTTATCGAAATGGCACAAATAAAGACCAATAGTTCAAACCTTGAAATTATTATAAAAACTTTCAATGAACGAAAAGACGAAATACAAAATAACTATCAAATGGTAGAAAATGGTAAACGATTTGTAAGAGATAATGGGAAAGAAATAGTAATAGACAAAAAAACTAGCTTAATGTGGCAAGATGATATAGATTGTAAAACTGAAATAATGAGTTGGAATAATGCGATAAAATATGCTGAAAACCTTTCCCTTTATGGATATAGTGATTGGAGATTACCAACTATAGATGAACTTAAAACTATTATAGATACAGACCTACATCCTACGATAAGAGAAGAATTTCATAATGTAGCACCAAACACTTATTGGTCATCATCTGAACATACGAGCTTTATTTACTATTCTTGTCATATACATTTTTATAGTGGGCTTACAAGCTATAGCCATAAGTCTAATGAGTACTATGTACGGTGTATTAGAGGCTGACAGATAAACAATGACCAATTAAATAACTTTGATTATTATTTCAAACAAAATTAAATCATTTTTATATGCTAATCCAACACACCAAATCTTATCCCTATGGAGATACTCTTATAATTTTTAAGATTTGGTCTAATTGCTCTTTATTACCATAAAAATACTCTTCTAAAAGTGGTGTTATTTTGTATTCAAGTACAAAGTTTAAATCATTTTCATTTGAAATATTCATAAAATAACTGTGTCCGATTTTGTAATCTTTTCCAATGGTTTTTGATATTTTTATATTCAAAAATCTACAAAGCACTTTTGCTTTTTTATATTCTATGAGTTTTAAATTTGGCGACATTTTTAAAAATGTAAATCTTCTTCGTAAAGCTATATCAATAAGTGCGATTGATTTATCTGTAGAGTTCATAGTCCCGATTATAAAAAGGTTTGAGGGTACTTTAAAAGTCTCTTTTGAATAAGGCAAAGTTACCTCTATTTTATCCCTTTTGTCCTCTTCTATCAATGTAATAAGTTCACCAAAAATTTTTGAGATATTGCCTCTGTTTATTTCATCAATTACAAGGTAATAGTTTTTATCTTTGTTTTCTTCTTTGATAGCTTCTGTACAAATATTGTGAAAAATACCTTTTTTAATTTTGATATTTCCTTCATTGTTTGGACGAAAACCTTCGATAAAATCCTCATATCCAAAACTTTGGTGAAAAGTGATAAATTTCATTCTTGATTTTAAATCATCATTTAAAATCATTGTTTCATTGATGTTTTCTTTAATAGCACTAAAAACCTCTTTTTCACTTTTGCCTTCATCTATCAAACTGATAAGTTTATTTGTATTATGAGTTTTCCCAACCCCTGGTGCTCCATAAAGGATTATATTTTTAATGTTCATTTTTGTTTTTTTAATATCCTTTTCTAAATAATTTTCTTTAATATATTCTGCTATTGGTATAATGTAGGAACTATCATTATCTTTATTTATTTCACCCGTTTTAAAATATTTTTCAAAGACAGAAATTGGTTGAGAAAATTGTTTGTCACCATCCAATGGTTTAGTTATTATTTTCCTGTTTTTATTTGTATAAACATAATATTCTTTTTTTTGCTTAATTGTTTCAAATTTCATACCTTTTTTAGGAATATTATTTTCATTTAATTCTAATTCATTAATAAAATTTTCTATAGCTTCAATAATTATCATTTCATTTTTTAATTTTTTTTTGTCAGTTTTTATAAATAATTTATTTTGATTTTTTATTTCAATTATTTTATTTAATTTCATATTGAAATCATCATTTTTAATTATATATTTTTCAGTTAATTGATATTTATTTAGCAAATCTAAACACTTATCCCTAAATGTATATAAATAATATTCAAGATTTTCAATTAAATCAACTTTTTCAAAGATATACCAATATCTATTATCGTTTGCTTTTTGCTCTTTTTTAGGTAAAAAACTAACTAATTCTTCATAAAATTTTATTTCATTATCCTTTATATCCTTTATATTTTTATAAACTATTTCTATAAATGTTTTATTATTATTAAGGTCATACACAAATCCTACTGTTTGCGTTTTATTATCTTTATCTCCAACTTTAAACAATGGTACATTTACATAATTTTCATTACCTAAAAACCAATAACCTTGACTTAATTTTTCTTCTGGTCTTTGTCTTAAATAAAAAGTAAAATTTTTATCTATTTCTCGATATTCTAATAATTTATTTAAAATATTTTCATGTATTTCTATTACCGACATTTTAATTCCTCCATTTTTATTTTAATTTCTTCAATATACCCATGATACCCAATACCATCACATCTCAAATCAATACACCTCATTTTTAAAATCACTTCATTATCTCCCGTACCAAGCTTTAAATCCTCATTTTTAAAATCTTTTTGAAAATGTTTTGGATACAAAAGCATAGTGTTTTTGATACCCAAATTTGTCCCATAGGTAAACATTTGGTATTTATCACAAGTTGCCAAATCATCTCTATCTTTGATGATTTTGTATTTTGTATCTATTATCATATCACTAGTAATAATATCAGGTTTGAGTTTGAGATTAACAAAATTTCTCTCTTTTTGAATCTTTGTAGTTTTGTCGATATTTTGATACATTTTTCCAATGAATTTTTCAAAAACTTCTGCCATATCAAATAAAAATACAAAACCCTTATCGTTACTATTATTTACAAGTGGACTTAACCTTAGCAGTATCATCAAAGCTATCTCAACAGATGTTTTAAATCTAGTGTTTAGTCTATCAAAATTTATTTGGAGTCTATTGATATCTATATGATTAAATGTCACTTCATCAAGCATCATCTCACATAGATGTAAATTTGGATAACTACTATATTTTTGAAAAGTTTTAATAGCATATAAGAAAAATTGATTGAGTTGATTATCCATAGAAAACTCATCAAACTCACAATATATATTTTGGTGATAAAAGTTGGAGAAGTTTTTTTCTATTAGATATTTACCTTTGAGAAGTTTAAGATTTTCTTCTTTTGTGATGTATGTTTTATAAACACCTTTTTTAAGTTCACTAAGAAGTAAATTCGCAAAATATCTTATAAAAATTTCCATGATTTTGGATTTTGTATTATCTATATTTGCCAAATCTTCATTGGATATTTTTATATCATAAGCGTAGATTAACATATACATAAAGATATTTAGATTATGCTCACCACTATCTGTAATTTTTGGAACAATAAAATAATTTTGCTCTTCAATACTCAAAAAACCACAATAATTTTTTGGTTTTACACCATCAAAGCTATTTTCAAAATATGGATATAATGATTTTGTTTGTTTGATGATTTTGATTAAATTATCATCATCTTTGATATATTGATTTTCATATACAAAATTTATTTTCACAATATCCCTTATTTAATCCCTTATAAGCTTCATATATCGATATTTTAGATTCCGTGTCAAGCACGGAATGACTGTTTTTGGATAGACTCTATATTTAGATTACGCCAAAAACCCCATAGATTTTTCGCTGTCAAACATCCCTTTTTGCTCTTTTTTAATCTCTTCAATTACAAGCTCATTACTAAATATAGGATTATCAAGTGGAGCTATTTTGTAAGCTGAGTTTTTGATAATAAGCTCTATTTGTCCTCCTGTTAGAGGGTATTTTGATAAAGCTAGTATATCAAAGTCTTTTGAAAATGGTAGGGCTTTTGGTAAAAGCATATTCCATAGTTTGATTCTCTCTTCTTCGCTTGGTTTTAAGAACTCTATTTTGTAGTTGAACCTTCTACTAAATGCTTTGTCTATTGATTCTAGTAGGTTGGTAGTAGCTATTAAGATGCCATCAAATCGCTCTATTTGTTCTAAGAATATATTTTGCATTTGGTTGTGCATTTTTTCACTTCCACTTTTTGCATCTTCTGTTCTTGTGCTTAGGAATTGATCAGCTTCATTTAGTAGTAAAATAGGCTCTGTTCTTGATTTTTCTGCGATGCTTTTGTAAGTATCAAAAATATTTCTTACATTTTTTTCACTTTCCCCTACATACATAGATAAAATCTTGCTACAATCAAAGCTTAAGACTCTTTTTTTGAGTGATTTGGCAAGGGCCAATGATGTAAGAGTCTTACCAGTTCCAGCTGCTCCAAAGAAGATGATTTTGGCATCAATTCCACGCTTTTTGTCTTTGATTCCCCAGTCTCTTAATCTATTGATTACATTTTTATCAACTTGCTTTAAAAGAGCATTCAAAACTTCTCTTGTTTTTGGGTTTAAAATAACTTCTTCAAGCCCTTTTTTTGGCTCAATTAGTTCAAAAATATTTTGGTCTTTTATCAGAGTATCTATTTTGATTTTTTGTGATCTTGTTTTTTTCTTATTTGGGTGAGATATTTTATAAAGTATTTCATCTGGGATATAAAAATTTCTGTTTATTCCACCAAAAGGGGTAAGCATCTCATCATAATCAACCAAAGAATTTGCTATTAATTTGCCACTTTCTTCAAGTAGTGAACGATGTTTGATTTTTTCATAATCATCCGCACTTATCAAGTCAATAAGTGAATTCATATCTCTAATAGACTCATCATTTCCTGCATATTCTTCTTTTAAAAGGGCTAAAAATATCATTTGTTCTTTTTCATCAAGATGAAATTCTTTGAAAAACTCTTCAAGCATTATAGCACTATTGGTAACTTGTACTCTATCTTTGATTCTGTTTTCGAGAAGTACTAGTTTTGATTTGAGTCTATTTATATTTGGCGATGCTTCTCCAAAACTATGTTTTACAACATTTAGCTTTTGAGCTAGGTCTATTTTGAAAAATTGGTCTTGAAGATACTCAAGGTGGTCACTATATGGACTAACTTCAGGTAAAACAAACTCCAAGCTACCATCTTCCAAAAGCTTCAAAAAAGTAGATGATAAAGATACCGAGCTATTTAGAAGTTCTAGTTTTGTAAGCTCACTTATTTTGATATGATTAAAATTACTTTGCACCATCCAACCCAGCTCTAAAAGGTTTTTGAGATGATTGATTTTATCTAAGTGTTCATAATTCTTAACATCATAAAACTCACCTAAAATATCAATAACAAGTATATTATCTATCCCTTGAATATATTGTTTTAATATATATTGCAATATTTTTGCTTCATCTAATGAACACTTTAATTGTGCAAAAACATCTAATTCTTCTAGATTTTTAGTATTTAAAAATTTTACAACTTCAGTCATTATTTTCCTTCTAAGCTATATAATAATTCGATTTCTTCTTTCCAAATTTCTGGCTCTATTGTCTCTAAAATCAGTGGAATATCATCCATTCTCTCATCATTCATCAAGAATCTAAAAGAATCAAGTCCTATATTTCCTTTGCCTAAACTATCATGTCTATCGACTTTACTCCCAAGAGCTGGTTTGGCATCATTTAAGTGCATACCCATAAGATACTTGAACCCTACAATATTCTCAAATTCATTCCAAGTTTTATCATAGGACTCACTGGTTCTTATATCATATCCTGCACTAAACATATGGCAAGTATCTATACAAACTCCAATTCTACTTTTGTCTTCTACTTTGTCTATCAAATATGCAAGGTGTTCAAATTTATATCCAAGATTGCTCCCTTGACCAGCTGTGTTTTCAATAACTGCTTTGACCACTTTTGTAGAGTCTAGGGCTTTATTGATGGATTCTGCTATCAAGTCAAGACAAGCTTCTTCGCTTATTTTTCTAAGGTGGCTACCTGGGTGGAAATTGAGTCTATCAAGCCCCAATATTTCACATCGCTCCATTTCATCAATAAAGGCATTGAGTGATTTCTCTCTTGCTTCGTTGTCTGGGCTTCCTAGGTTGATAAGGTAGCTATCATGTGGCAATATATGTTTTGGTAGTATTTTTGAAAGTTCAAGGTTTTTAAACCACAAATCTATAGTTTGGCTATCAAGAGGTTTTGCAACCCATTGTTTTTGGTTTTTTGTAAATAGTGCAAATGCTTTTGCCCCTATCTCCATAGCATTTAACGGTGCATTATAAACCCCACCACTACTACTTACATGAGCTCCTATATATTTCATAAATCCCCTTTTACAATTTTTATCAAAATTTTATTTTCTTTATCTTTATAGTATAGATTATTTTCTTTTTCATATTGGTAAGAAATACCATTCATATCTTGAAGTTCTTTGAAGTTGATAATATTATTAAAAAAACTTTTTGGGTAGCTTGGATGGATGTATTCTTCTACAAATTGCTCTGAACTCATACATCTAAATGTACTACTACATACTTTGTCCTCATAAACTCTAAGATTAATTAGTGCTTTTCCAAAAGAATAAATCTCCAAACCAACGCTATCATTATATGATTTTATAAATCCAAAATCACTATATTTCATACTAGGTGTAGAGATGGTTACCAATGCACTTTGTGTTTTGGTAGGTGTTTTTGTAGCACACCCACCAAATAATAAAACTATAGCCAAAAATCCAAATATATACTTCATTAATTAAGTGATGTAGTTTGGTGAAGTTTCATCAAACTTACATAAAAATTTGTTGTTTCAAAATCATCCAAAAGCCCACTTGATGGGGATAAATTTTGGTGAATTTTTTTTAGTTTTGGAGCTCGTTCTGGAAATAAAGAACTCAAAATCATAGATGAGATTTCTTTTCTCATAAAAATAGCAGGTGGCAACATACCAAGCTCAAAAATCTCTAAAATAGAAGGTGAGTGGTATTTGATATGGTGGTGGCTACCGTGAGGGCAAGAGCTTGTACTAACTAGGGTTTTACACTCATTACAATACACAAACTCACTCATCACATCAATATCAATATTGAGTCCACTTAGAGTATCAATAATAGATGATAATCCATCTTTATCATAAAAAGCACCAAGCCCTGCGTGATTTTGCCCTATGATGATTCTATCAGCTCCATAGTTTTTGGCAACAATCGCATTAAGTAGCATTTCATTGAATCCACCAAAAATATATGTATTTTCCAAAGGAATCAATAAAACTCTACTTTTTGGGAGATAATGTTCTATAAAATATTCCAAAGTTTTGTATCTTGTTTCAAATGAAATAAAATCATCGGTGTAAGGTTTTAGGATAAATAAAACCATCAAATCACATTTTACAAGCCCTGAACGGATTATTCTTTCATGAACTCTGTGAAAAGGTTTACCTGAGAGCATCATACAAGATACTTTTTTTGCTCCAGTTTTTTCAATTGCTTCTTGAATTTGAGCTTTGTGCTCTTTGATATCAGGGAATTTTAGATTAAAATCACCACAAATTGCGTAGTTACCTAGTCTTTTGTAAGTATCTTTGACCCCTAAATGTTCTGGGTTGCTTGTGCCGTAAATGTTTTTGATTCTTTGGTCTTTACAGATTTTGAAAATTTCATCTACAACTATCTCACCAACTACTCCACCATCACAAACAAATTTTATTGTTTCACCTTTTTTGGCACTTTTTAAAATTTCTTCATTTCTTTTTCCGCTTGGGGCTAAAACAAATGAAAAAGGGAAACTTTTTCCTTGATAAACTTTTGTTTGATCAACTTCTCTAGAAGTCTTTTCGTCCATCAAAGCAACCACAGGAGCGAATAGCCCTTCTTTAAGCATAGCCAATGTAGCAATGGCTTCTTTATCGATATAAAGATATTTCTCTTTCATCTATAAAACCTCTTTTATTGTTATGTGCAATTGGTGTTATAATAACAAAAATAAGCTAAAAATTAAGAGGCGTTCAGTATCTATTATGAAACTTTAAATCAACCTTAGGTAAAATCTAAGAATAATTGATAAAAGTAGGAATTTGATTTGAGTAAGATATTGGTTCAGATTTGTTGTAGTGTGGATAGTCATTATTTTTTGGAGTCTCTTAGGGGAGATTATCCAGATGATGAGATAGTTGGGTTTTTTTATAATCCGAATATTCATCCATTTAGTGAGTAT
>Ga0265295_1001424_pt1 | contig 42081 bp, 42 predicted proteins | sample Munlansysbiofilm_FD_192503 | JGI IMG/M metagenome (GOLD analysis project Ga0265295, IMG submission 192503) | Leachate microbial communities from a municipal landfill in Southern Ontario, Canada - Methane capture system biofilm | ecosystem: Engineered > Solid waste > Landfill > Unclassified ... | reverse complement strand
CCAGGGATCAGGCCCGTGCGCACGCCAGCGCTGCCGCCTCGGCGGGCGCGGACACCGGCGCCGCGCGTCCGGCACAACCTGCGCGCCTGCCCTCGGCCCCGGAAAAAGTCGTCAGCCCCGCTCCGCAACGTCCGCGCCACAGCGCCCCGGCCGACGCGCCAGCCCCCCGCGCCACCACCGCCAAGCCGGCCCTGCGCGCGCCCGGCAAGCCAGCCCCGGCCTCGGCCGACACCGAGGAATGGACCGAATTCTAGGGAACCTCTGATTCAGAGGTTCCCTAGCAACCTCCCTCTCGGCTTGCACCCCCTCGCGGCCTGCAGGCCGTTCCAATTCGTCCAGGAGACATCCGCTGTGATCACCCACATCCCAAGGGGGCCGCTGAACCCGTCCTCGCGACGCGTGCATCCGCTTTCCACACGACTGATTCAGATGTTTCCCGGTGCGGTCCTGATGGCCGCCCTGGCCGTCCCATGCCTCGCCCATGCCCAAGTGAAAGTCGGGGTGGTCGTGTCCGCCACCGGCCCGACGGCCCTGGTCGGCATCCCCCAGAAGAACACCGTCCCGCTGCTGCCGACCCAGGCAGGCGACCAGACCATCGAATACATCACCCTGGACGACGCCAGCGACCCGACGCAGACGGTCACGGCTTTCAAGAAACTGATCAGTGAAGCGCACGTGGACGCCTTGATCGGCCCCACCGGATCGCCCAACGCCATGAGCGTGCTGCAATTCGCCGCCGAATCCGGCACCCCGATGCTGGCTCCCGTGGGCGCGGCCTCGGTCGTGCTGCCCATGACCGAACAAAAAAAATGGGCCTTCAAGACCACCCAGAATACCGACATCATCGCCCAGGCCCTGATCCAGGACATGCTCAAACGCGGCATCAAGACTGTCGGGTTCATCGGTTTTGCCGACGCCTACGGCGACGACTGGTACCAGGTCTTCAGCCGCATGGCCAAGGACCAGGGCCTGGAATTGACTGTGGTCGAACGCTACCAGCGCACCGACAGTTCCGTGACCGGCCAGGCCCTGAAACTGCTGGCGGCCAGGCCAGACGCCATCCTGATCGCCGGCACCGGCGGCGCAGCCGCCCTGCCGCAGACCACGCTGGCGCAACAGGGCTACAAGGGTCGCTATTACCAGACCCATGGCGCCGCCCTGCCTGCTTTCCTGAAGTTCGCCGGCAAGTCGGCGGATGGCACCATCCTGGCCGCCAGCCTGATGCTGGTACTGCCCGAAATCCCCGACAGCAATCCGTCCAAACCCATCGTCCAGGACTACATCCAGCGCTACCAGGCCATGTACGGCGAAAAACCAGCGACTTTCGGGGCCAACGTCTACGATGCCGGCCTGCTGCTGCAACACGCCATTCCGGTCGCCCTGGAATCCGCCAAGCCAGGCACGGCGGAATTCCGCCGTGCCCTGCGCGATGCCCTGGAACAGACGCACGAACTGGTCGCCACCCAGGGGGTCTACACCATGACGCCCGAAGACCACAGCGGCTTCGACCAGCGTGGCCGTGAACTCATCACCGTCCGGGACGGCGCCTGGAAGCTGCTGGAATAGTGCGCCCGCCTGGGATCAGTCCGCAGGGACAGTCCCAGGCTTTTCGAGTTCGTTCAGTTTCTTTTCCAGTGCCTTCAGCGGCAGCGCGCCGTTGATGCGAGATCCATCGGCGAAGAACAGCGCCGGCGTGCCGCGCACATTCAGCTGGCGCCCCAGGGCCAGATTGGCCTGGATCGGCGTGTCGCATTCGGCCTTGGCCGGGTCCTGGCCGTCCAGCATCCAGGCCTTCCAGGCCTTGGCGCGATCGGCAGCACACCAGATGTCACGCGAGCGGGTGGTGGAATCCGGCGTCAGGATCGGAAACAGAAAGGTATAGACTGTGATGTCATCGACGTCTTCCAGCGTCCGGTGCAACTGCTTGCAATAGCCGCAGTTGGGATCCTCGAACACGGCGATCTTACGCGCGCCAGTCCCCTTGACCTGCTTGATCGCCTGGTCCAGCGGCAGGCTGTCGAACGCCACCTGCTGCAGGGATTCGAGCCGTTCGGCCGTCAGGTCGCGGCGCGCATGCGCATCGATCATCGACCCCTGCAGCACATAATCCACCTGGGCATCGGTGTACAACAGATCCATGCCGACCTGGACCTCGAAGATCCCGTTCATGGGCGTCACCCGGACGGCGTCCACATGAATTCCGGGAAAGCGTTGCTCAAAGGTCCGGGTGACGGCGGCAGCCGAATCGGCCTGGACAGGTGCCGTGGACAGCACACGGTCCGCCGTGTCGGCACGCGCTGGCGCTGACGCATTGGCCGGTGCCGCCTGGGCCGATGGCTGGGTGCTCAGCACCCGATCACCCGCAGGCTGTGCCAGGGCGGACAGACTGCCGCCGCACAACAGCAACGCGGCCAGGATCAAAGAAGGTTTCATGTGTATACCTTGGAAAAACACACCGGCATTCAGTCGCCGGCGGCCGCCCGGATCAGGCGGCGTTTCAGGAAAGGCAGGCCATCGACGATGCGCATGCCCTGGTTGCGGGCCCAGGCCATCGGGGCATTCGAGGCCCCAAACAAACGATGCAGGCCGTCCGTGACCAGCCCCATGGCCCAGACCGGTTCGGCCCGACGGCGACGATAGCGCGCCAGGACGCGCGGATCGCCCGGCGCGCGATGGGGACCGCGCGCCTGCAGGACATCCAGCAGATCCTGCACGTCGCCCAGCCCCAGGTTCAGGCCCTGTCCGGCCAACGGATGGACCCGATGCGCGGCATCCCCCACCAGGGCAACGCCCGGGGCAATCATGGCGCTGCGTTCCAGCGTCAATGGGAAACCCTGGGGGCGCGTGCGCAAGCGCAGATGCCCCAGGCGATCACCCGTGATGGCGCGCGCATGCGCGGCAAAAAACGCCTGCTGGGCATCGGCATCCATCGCCAGCCATTTTTGTGCCTGGCCTTCGTGCATCGACCACACCAGGGATGCCTGGGGTCCATCCGCCGTATCCGGCATCGGCAACAAAGCGAACACACTGTCGCCCGTGAACCACTGACAGGCACGGTGCTGGTGCGGCAGGCCGATGTCCAGATGCGCGACGACCCCCATGTCGCCATACGGCGTGTAGTGGTGTTCAATGCCGGCCGCCTGCCGCACCGGGGACCGGGCACCATCCGCGCCCACCAGCAATGCGGCGTCCAGCACACGGCCCTGGCTGGTCGTCACCCGCACGCCCGCCGCGCGGAATTCCAAGGACTGGAAACGATCCTCGTGCCAGACAATGCCCATGACCTGGACGGCCTGCTGGAGCGCGCGTTCAAGTTCACCGGATTCGACGATCCAGGCCAGGGAATCGCGTGCGTCCTGCCAGGCTGACAGATCCAGTCGGCCATCGGCATCCCCCTGGATTTCCATGGCCTCGACAGCCGTGACGCGACGCGCATCCATCAGCCGCCAGGCACCCAGGCGATCGAGCAGGGCGCGGCTGGCAGGTGAAATCGCGTAGACACGCGGATGGTAGTCATCGGCCCCCCGCACCGCCGGCATCTGGCGCGGCCCCAGCAGGGCGGCGGGCAGCCCTGCCCGCGCCAGCCCCAATGCACACGCCAGGCCTGCAATGCCGGTGCCGCAGACCAGTATGGATTCCTGATTTTTCATGCACTCATCCTACCGCGCGGCACCGCCGCGCGCATTGTTTCAGGCCAAGAGAAAATCCGGTTTCAGCCATGCCACCAGCAGCCTCACCGCGCCGACGGCGCCCCCGCACGCGCAGGCCACAATAGCCACATGCGGCCCGACTGCTTCATGCGGCCAGCGCGTGCGCCAGCGGCTTCGCCCGTCCCCCAGTAGAAGTCGGCCCGTGCAGCCCCCTTGATCGCAGCCCCCGTGTCCTGGGCGAACACCAACCGCCGCAACGGCGCCGCCCCCCCTTGGGGGCCCACATCCAGGAATACCGGCGTACCCAGCGGCACGTAGGCCGGGTCCACGGCAATCGACCGCTGCGGCATCAACGGCACCCCGTAGGCGCCTCGGGGGCCGAGTTCCGGATCGACGATGGGTTCCTCGCGGAAGAACACCATGGCAGGATTCACGTTCAGCAGTTCCGTGACGCGGTCCGGATGCGCGCGCGCCCAGGCCTTGATGTTCTGCATGGATGTCCGGGCAAGCGGCATTTCGCCCTGGCGGGCCAACCACTGGCCAATGGAGGCATACGGTCGGCCATTATGATCTGCATAAGCCAGCCGCAGAACCCCGCCGTCGGGCAGGATGGCCCGCCCCGAACCCTGGATCTGCAGGAAGAACGCCTCGACGGGATCGTCCGCCCAGACGATGACGGCCGGCTGGCGGTCGGGATCGGCTGCGATCTGCGCCCGTGTATCGTAGGGCACGACCCGGCGGCCTTCGAGTTTGCCGCGCACCCGCTTGCCGGCCAGTTCCGGATAGACCGCCCCCAGGTCGATGGTCAACAGGTCATCCGGCGTGGCATAGAGCGGCCATTGATAGGCTCCTTGGCGCACGCGCGACGCCCGGATGAGCGGTTCGTAATAGCCCGTCACCGTGCCGGCGGCCGCCTGCCCGGAAGCATCGTCCAGTCGCCAGGGGCGCAATTGTTCCTGCAGGAACTGGCGCACGGCCAGGCCACCGGCCTGGGGACCCAGACCAGACTGCACCGCCGCCCGGCAGACTGGCTGCCAGGCCCTGGGCGCTGCCCGAGCCGGCAACGCCAACGAGCCCGACACGGGCCGCATCAGCCCCCGGCAATCATTCAGCAATGCCTTCCAGACATGGCCCAGATCATCATCTGCCCAGCCCGGCACACTGCCCCAGGACACCGCCGTGTAGCGGCCGTGCAAAGGCCGCACAGGCGTTTCGGGCAGCGCCGACAGTGGTGGCACGGACAAGGGCTGTTCGAGCGACAGCGGCGCCCCGGCCCCGTCGCCTGGGGCAGGTTCTTCGAGGGGAACCGAGGAACAGGCGCTCAGGGCGACCAGCGCAGCAACGGACAACCAATGGATTTTCATGCCTGCTTGCGGCACCCGGGGGTGCACTAGAATGTGGGCTGCAAAACCGTCATCATGACATATCCGGACCCTCTTTCGCCATGACCGAACTGCCCGCCGCCCGAATCGCCCCCAGTCTGCTGTCCGCCGATTTCGCCCGCCTGGGCGAAGAAGTCGCCACCGTGGTGGCCGCAGGCGCCGATTGGATCCATTTCGACGTCATGGACAACCACTACGTGCCCAACCTGACCATGGGTCCCATGGTGTGCGCAGCCCTGCGGCCCCACACCACGGCCCCCATCGACGTTCACCTGATGGTCGAGCCCGTCGATGCGCTCGTGCCCGCCTTCGCCAAGGCCGGCGCGGACATCATCAGCTTCCACCCGGAAGCCTCGCGCCACGTCGACCGGACCCTGGCCCTGATCCGCGACCACGGTTGCCGGGCCGGCCTGGTGCTCAACCCGGCCACGCCGCTGGAATGGCTGGACCACGTCATGGAACGCCTCGATCTGATTCTGCTGATGTCGGTCAACCCCGGCTTCGGGGGGCAGTCCTTCATCCCGCATACACTGGACAAGCTCGCCCAGGTCCGCACCCGCATCGACCATTGGCAAGCCGAAGGCGGCCAGGCCATCGATCTGGAGGTCGATGGCGGGGTCAAGATCGACAACATCGCCGCCATCCGCGCCGCCGGAGCCGATGTCTTCGTCGCGGGCTCGGCCGTGTTCGGCCAGCCGGACTATGCCCGCGTGATCGCGGCCCTGCGCCACGGTATCGACCAGGGGGATGCCCAGCGCCGCGCAACGACCGCCAGGCATTCGTGATCTGTCACGAATCGGGCTGGCATGTTTGATGATACGATGGCGGCCAGCCGAAGCCGGCACCCATGACTCACTCGGCTGCCGATCCCATTCGGCTGCTTTTTCCAGCACGCAACACCATGCAATTTTCCGGAATTCTGCTCGACCTGGACGGCACCTTGCTGGACACCCTGCCCGACCTGGCGGACGCTGCCAATGCCATGCGCCAGGACATGGGCCTGGCACCGATCGCCGAAGACATCATCGCCACCTACATCGGCAAAGGCGTGGAACAACTGGTCATTCGCGCCCTGGGCCACGAGGGCAGCCCAGCCAGCGTGGACATGGTCATGCGCGGCCTGGCCCGCTACCAGGATCACTACCGCGCCCTGAACGGCCAGCGCAGCCGCCTGTACCCCGGCGTGCTGGCTGGCCTGCAGGCCTTCCGCGCCCAGGGGGCCCGCCTGGCGGTGGTCACCAACAAGGGCACCGAATTCACCACCCCCCTGCTGCGCCAGACGGGCCTGGACGCCTACTTCGAGGTCGTCGTCTGCGGCGACACCTGCGCACGCAAGAAACCGGATCCGATGCCGCTGTTCCACGCCTGTGAACTGCTGGGCATCACGCCCGACCAGGCCCTGTTCATCGGCGATTCGATCAACGACGCCCAGGCGGCCAAGGCCGCCGGCATGCGCGTGCTGGCCCTGCCCTATGGCTACAACGAAGGCCGGCCCGTGCAGAGCCTGCCGGTGGATGCTATAGTTGAGTCCCTCGTCGAGGCAGCCCAATGGGCCGCCGGCACGAACCCCCAGACCGAACCTGCATGAACACCATCCGCTACTACCCGATCACCACTGGCGCCTATTGGCGCTGGTGGTGTCTTTGTTCCGGGTAGTCACGGTCACCCGGCGCGCGGGCCTACCCGCGCCGCCCGCCTCCGCAACCCGGACCCTTGATCGGCCGGGTTGTTTCAATTCTGTCCCGGTCCCCTTCTTCTACCCAGAGACCACCATGACGGAAATCGAATTCAACGCACTGGCCGCCCAAGGCTACAACCGGATCCCGCTGATCGCGGAAACCTATGCCGACCTGGATACACCGCTGGCGATCTACCTGAAACTGGCCCATGCGGGGCCGGAAGCCGGGCGCAACAGCTGCCTGATGGAATCGGTCGTCGGCGGCGAACGCTTCGGCCGCTATTCCTTCATCGGCCTGCCGGCCAAGACCCTGATCCGTGCGACCGGCACCACGACCGAAGTCGTGACGCGCGGCCAGGTCGTGGAAACCCACGAAGGCGATCCCCTGGCCTTCATCGAGTCCTTCCAGAAACGTTTCCGGGTGGCCCTGCGCCCCGGCATGCCGCGCTTTGCCGGCGGCCTGGCGGGCTATTTCGGCTACGACACCGTGCGCCACATCGAACCGCGCCTGGGCCCCTGCGTCAAACCACGTCCGGCAGGCCAGCAGCCGGGCACACCCGACATCATGCTGCTGCAGATCGACGAACTCGTCATCGTGGACAACCTGGCGGGTCGCACCTACCTGATCGTCTACGCCGATCCCCAGCAACCAGAAGCCTATTCCCTGGCCCGCCGTCGCCTCAAGGCCCTGCGCGAAAAACTGCGCACACCCGTGGTCATCCCCTATGCCTACGCCAGCATGCAAACGCCCACGGAACGCGACTTCAAGAAAGACGACTACCTGGCCGCCGTGCGCAAGGCCAAGGACTACATCGCGGCCGGCGACCTGATGCAGGTCCAGATCGGCCAGGTGATCGCCAAGCCTTTCCGTGACTCCCCCCTGTCGCTGTACCGGGCGCTGCGGTCCCTGAACCCCTCGCCCTACATGTACTACTGGAATTTCGACACCTTCCACATCGTGGGTGCCTCGCCCGAGATCCTGGTGCGTCAGGACCGTGAATTCGAGGACGGTCGCATCCGCGAAATGGTCACCATCCGCCCCCTGGCCGGCACGCGCAAGCGCGGCGCCACCCAGGACGAAGACCTGCGCCTGGAACAGGAACTGCTGGCCGACCCGAAAGAACGCGCCGAGCATGTCATGCTGATCGACCTGGCGCGCAACGACATCGGCCGCGTGTCCAAGCCCGGCACGGTCGAAGTCACCGACACCATGGCCATCGAACGCTATTCCCACGTCATGCACCTGGTGTCCAACGTGCGCGGCGAACTGAACGACGGCATGAGCAACATCGACGTGCTGCGCGCAACCTTCCCGGCCGGCACGCTGACCGGCGCGCCCAAGGTCCGCGCCATGGAAATCATCGATGAACTCGAACCCGTCCAGCGCGGCATCTACGGCGGCGCCGCCGGCTACATGAGCTACGGCGGCGAAATGGACCTGGCCATCGCCATCCGTACCGGCATCATCCGCGACGGCATGCTGTATGTGCAGGCCGCCGCCGGCATCGTCGCCGATTCGGACCCCGAAAAGGAATGGCAGGAAACCGAGGCCAAGGCCCGCGCTCTGCTGCGCGCGGCCGAACAGGTGCAATTCGGGCTGGACGAGCCGATCTGAATGTTTGCCTTGGGGCGGCCCCAAGGCAAAAAGGGGGATTACCCTGCAGCCGTGATCGCCTGGCGCAGCTTGGCGATCACTTGTTCCGTGGTGACAAAGCCCACGGCAAGCGGCGTGACATCCTGGCCCTGCTCCAGCAGCAGAGTCGGGAAGGAACGCACGCCCCATTGGCGACAGCGCACGAACTCCTGCCGCACTGCCTGCCGGGCTTCGGCTGACTCGAACAGGCTGTGAAATATGTCGAAATCGAGGCCGAGGCCCGCGCAGATGTCCCGGTAGAAATCCGTGGCCTTGGGGTCTTCCCCCTCGACATAGAACTTGCGCTGTACCGCAGAGAAGAACTTCAGCACAGTCGAGGCATCGAGCGAGTCCCTGGCTTGGAGCAACTTGATGGCCGCGACCGCCCGGCACGCAGGCTCGGTGTCGTAGTCGAACTGCGGCAGATCCAGCAAGGTGCAGCCGAACGGCTGCCCGGTGACTTCGGCAATGTGATTCCACTCCGTGCGCAGGAACGCCTTGAACTTTTCGTTCCATGGGTCGCCTCCGCCGGCGCGCAAGCCGCCAACCGTCACTAAGAATTCGATGCCCGCAGCGGCGCAGAAGGCGGCGACTTCGCCAACGGTGGGTGAAATGCCCCAGCACCACGAACACATCGGATCGCCAACGTAGTGCACCGCCCATCCGCTGCGCTTCGCCGGCGGTACAGGAACGACCGGTTTGTCCTGCTCGGGCAGAAGGCAGGCGCCGGTGATGGGATCGCAGTGAATCATGGTCGAATGTCTCGTGTCGGGTTGAAGGGGAGTATCGGCAAGCCGATGGGGGGATGGCCGGATCATTGCGCCGGCTGTGCGATGCCGAACGGGTTGTCGATGGCATGGGCCCAGGTACCGTCGGCCTGGTAGACCTGACGGTTGGTGAGCGTGATCGGCACCTTGGACGCCATGAATTGCGCTTGCGCTTGAACGCCGCCAAGAACGGTCAGGGACAGCACGACAGCGGTTGCCAGGGATTTGAGCATGTCATCAACTCGGTTGGATGGGGTGCGAGGTAAAGTTTATTTATTATTGAAACAGAGATATATACTTGAAATAATGACTCTCAGTTCAATTTAATTGAACAATCGAATGGACAAACTCTCGGCGATGGCGACCTTCGCCACAGTAGTGGAGGCTGGCAGCTTCACGAAGGCGGCAGACGTGCTGGCGTTGCCCAAGGCGCGCGTGTCCCAGCGAGTGTCCGACCTGGAGCGCCACCTGGACGTACGCTTGCTTCATCGAACAACCCGGGCCTTGAGCTTGACCGAGGACGGGCAAGCCTATTACGAACGCTGCCAGGCCATTCTCCAAGAGATCGACGAACTGGAAGGGGCACTCAAGAACTGCACGGTGCAACCACGGGGCCGGCTACGGATCGAGGTGCTGGTGTCCGTCGCACGCTGGGTGATCGCGCCGCGCCTATATGAATTCAAGGCGCTCTATCCCGACCTCTTGGTCCGGCTGGGTAGCAATGATCGCATCAGCCATCTGCTGGAGGAAGGCATCGACGTTGCGATCCGTGGTGGCCCCCTGGAGGATTCGAGTCTGATCGCACGCCACGTCTGCGACGTTCGTTTCGGACTCTATGCCGCCCCGGCCTATCTCGAAGCGGAAGGCCCGCTGCATCATCCTCGAGAACTGGCCCGCCATCGCCTGCTCTCGTGGTTCAGCGGGCAACGCCATCCCTTTGCCTGGCGGCTGGAGGCGGCCTCGGATGCGTTCGACCTGTCTGCGGCGGACGGCTTGCAGTTCGATGATCCGGACGTGGCGATTGCGGCATGCATGACCGGCAGCGGCATCTGTCCGGGCTCGCCGTTCGCGGTCGAAAGCTGGGTACGCGCCGGTAAGCTGGTGCCGGTACTTCCGCACTGGTCTTTCCCTGCCCGTCCCATTCACATCATCTACCCCAGCAACAAGCAGCTTTCAGTTCGGGTTCGCGTCTTCGTTGAATGGGCGCTGAAATTGATGCAAGGCAGCCAAAACGTGTGGATGACGCCCCAGGAACTGGCAGCGAGCCTGTAGGCGGCGCTCATCCGATTGATGGCCCGCGTGTGCGCCCAATTCCCCACGACACGCCAGCACTGCGCACGGCGAACTGCTGCTCCAGCCGCAGTTCGATCACCGGCCGCCACGGCACCAGGCTGAATCCCATGCCGTCGTCCAGCATCACGTAGCGACCGCTGGCGAACATGACGGAGCACCGGTAGATGCCTGCCACACGCTGACCATCGGTACCGGGCGGATGCCCAAGACCAGTGCGGCGGCATTCAGGCATTCAGCCACGCACCAGCAAATCCCGCGTGATGTCGGCAACGGTGCGCGCGCCGGTCAGCGTCATGGCCACGCGCATTTCCTTTTCGATCAGATCCAGCAGATTGGCGACCCCCGCCTCGCCGTCTGTCGCCAAGGCATACAGCCAGGCGCGGCCCAGCAGCACGGTATCCGCGCCCAGCGCCAGCATGCGCACTACGTCCAGGCCGGTACGAATCCCCGAATCCGCCAGCAGCGTGATATCGCCCTTGACCGCATCGGCGATCGCCGGCAGGGCGCGGGCCGTGGACAGCACCCCGTCCAGTTGCCGCCCGCCGTGATTGGACACCACGATGCCGTCGGCCCCGAAACGCACCGCCTCGCGCGCATCGTCCGGGTCCAGAATGCCCTTGATGACCATCGGTCCCTGCCAGAAATCGCGGATCCACTGCAGATCCTTCCAGGAAATCGAAGGATCGAAGTTGGCGCCCAGCCAGCCGATGTAGTCCTCCAGCCCGGTCGGCTTGCCCAGGTACCTGGAGACATTGCCCAGATCGTGCGGCCGCCCCCACAGGCCCACATCCCAGGCCCAGCGTGGATGCAGCACGGCCTGGACATAGCGGCGCAAGGCGGCGTACGGGCCGCTCATCCCCGCGTGGGCATCGCGGTAGCGCGCGCCCGGTACCGGCATGTCCACGGTGAACACCAGCGTCGAGACCCCAGCCGCCTGGGCGCGTTCCAGCACGCTTTTCATGAAACCCCGGTCCTTCAGCACATACAGCTGGAACCACATGGGCCGGCTGATCCCGGGCGCGACTTCCTCGATAGGGCAGACCGACACGGTGGACAGGGTATAGGGGATGCCCTTGCGATCCGCGGCCCGTGCCGCCTGGACCTCGCCTCGGCGGGCGTACATCCCCGTCAGGCCCACTGGCGCCAAAGCAACCGGCATGGACAGGGATTCATTGAACAGCCGTGTGGACAGGTCCAACTTGGACATGTCATTCAACACCCGCTGGCGCAGCGCCACGTCCGCCAGGTCGCTGACATTGCGCCGCAGGGTGGATTCGGCGTACGCCCCGCCGTCGCCGTAATGGAACAGAAAAGGGGGCAGCCGCCGCCGGGCGGCTTCGCGGTAATCGGTAGATGCGGAAATGATCATGATAGCGCTGTGAAAGGAGGCAGGCGGGAAACACGCGCGCGACGGGCTTCATCTTCGTCAAGTCCGCGCACACTGCCGTGTACAAACTCGATGTGGCGCCAGACCGTTGCCCGGGCGGTTTCAGCATCGCCACGCAGGATGGCTTCCATCAGCGCCTGATGCTGGGCCGTCAGCTGATCCTGGGTATGCTGGATCAGGTACATCCGCTGGCGATTTTCGGTGACCGTGGCACGCAGCAGTTCGAATACACCACGCATCATCTGCAGCAACACCGCATTGTGGGACGCTTCGGCGATGGCCAGATGGAAGCGGGCGTCGGCCTGCGCCGACAGATCCGCATCATGGCGGCCCTGGAAACGCACCATGTCCTCGAAACGGCGCAGAATCTCCCGTCGATCCTGCGCCGTCGCGCGCAAGGCGGCATGCCAGGCCGTGCCGCCTTCCAGCGCATGGCGGGCCTCCAGCACATCGTAGCGGTACTCGGGGTCATCGGACACCAGTTCGTCCAACGGACGCACCAGGTGCCGTTCGGGCCAGGTACCCACCGAGACGGAGTCCGCATGGACATGCTGGACATAGGTGCCACCACCCTGGCGGCTGCGCAACAGCCCCTGGCTGGCCAGCTGGCGGATGGCCTCGCGGATCGAAGGCCGCGAAACCCCCAGATCCTCGGCCAGCCGGCGCTCGGCCGGCAGGCGGTCGCCGGGCTTGAGTCCCTGTTCGTCGATCAGGGCCTGGATCTGTTCTGCGATCCGGTCGGAAAGGCGCATGCTCAATCAGATGCCTGCTTAATGGTCTGGCCAATTATCCGGATAGCGGATGGTTTCGGCATTATAGAGAACAGATCCTCTATGAATCAATCCGGATAATGGTATGACCTATCAAATCTGTTCAGGCCAATATTCCAGCAAACGCCAGAGATTCGACTCTCTCGGTATTTACCCCGCTCGACAGCGCCCCGGGCGCACAGTAGAATGCTTGCCATGATTTCACATGCGACCGTACACGCTTCGTTCTGGTGGCGCTCCTCCTAGGGGCGGCATCCTCATGCGTGATTCATCGCACCTTGCCGCCGTTCTGGCAGGCATGGTCCCAGCGAATCTGTCTCCGGTGCGGCGGCTCCTGACTCCAAGGAAGACCATGTCCGTATCATCATTCCCCTGCCACATTCTCCGGCTTCCGCAGCACGCCCCCGCCTGCGCGCTCGTTTCCCGACTCTGACCAGGACGACCCGATCATGAAGCTGCTGATGCTGGACAATTACGATTCCTTCACCTACAACCTGGTGCAGTATTTCGGCGAACTGGGCGCCCAGGTCCAGGTCGTGCGCAATGACCAGATCGATCTCGCCGGAATCGAGGCGATCGACCCGGACCGCATCTGCGTGTCCCCAGGGCCATGCTCACCGGCCGAGGCCGGCATTTCCATCGAACTGATCCGGCATTTCGCCGGCAAGAAACCCATCCTGGGCGTCTGCCTTGGGCACCAGGCCATCGGCGCCGCCTATGGCGGCCGCATCGTGCGCGCCCAGGAAATCATGCACGGCAAGGTCTCGCCGATCACGCACCGGGGCACCGACGTCTTCGCCGGGCTGCCCTCGCCGTACACCGTCACTCGCTATCATTCCCTGGCCATCGAACGCGGCTCGCTGCCTGACTGCCTGGAGATCACGGCCGAGACTGCCGACGGCGAGATCATGGGTGTTGCCCACAAGTCCCTGCCCGTCTACGGCGTGCAGTTCCACCCGGAATCCGTGCTCAGCGAACACGGTCACGCGCTGCTGCGCAATTTCCTGGAACTCTGACGCCCTCGAACAGGCCATCCGACAGACACGAAGACAGAAGGAATCATCCACATGCCGCCCATTACCCCAACCGAGGCCCTGGCCCGCTGCATCGAGCACCGGGAAATCTTCCACGACGAAATGCTGGAACTGATGCGCATGCTGATGCGCGGGGAAATGCCCCCCCAGTTGGCCAGCGCCCTGCTGATGGGCCTGCGCGTCAAAAAGGAAACCGTCGGTGAAATCACGGCCGCCGCCCAGGTCATGCGCGAATTCGCCCTGGGCGTCGACACCCCTTACCCCGAAGAACTGCTCGACATGTGCGGCACGGGCGGGGACGGATCCCACACCTTCAACATTTCGACCGCCGCCATGTTCGTCGCCGCCGCAGGCGGGGTCAAGATTGCCAAGCACGGCAACCGCAGCGCCTCGTCCTCGTCGGGCAGCGCCGACGTCCTGGAAGCCCTGGGCGTGCGGCTGACCGCCACGCCGGCCCAGGTCGCCGAATCCATCGAGGCCACCGGCATCGGCTTCATGTTCGCTCCAGCACACCACGGTGCCATGAAAAACGTCGCCGCCGTGCGCCGCGAACTGGGCGTACGCACGATCTTCAACATCCTGGGCCCGCTGACCAATCCGGCCGGCGCCGCCAATCAGCTCATGGGGGTGTTCCACCCTGATCTGGTCGGTATCCTGGTGCGCGTGCTGCAACGCCTGGGGTCGCGCCACGTGCTGATCGTGCACGGCAAGGACGGCATGGACGAGGCTTCTCTGGGCGCCGCCACCCTGGTGGGCGAACTGAAGGACGACGAAGTCCGCGAATACGAGATCCATCCCGAAGATTTCGGCATGGCCATGGTGTCCAATCGCAGCATCAAGGTCGCCAACCGCGACGAATCCGCGCAACTGGTGCGCGCCGCGCTGAACAACACGGCCGGCACGGCCCGCGACATCGTCGCCCTGAACGCCGGCCTGGCACTGTACGCTGGCCAGCGCGCCGACTCGATCGACGCCGGCATCCGCCAGGCATTCGAACTCATTGCCTCGGGCGCCGCGCGCGACAAGCTGGAACAATTCCGCCAATACACGCAAAGGTTTTCCGCATGAACGACATCCTGGCCAGAATCCTGGATACCAAGCGCGCCGAAGTAGCCACCGCGCGGCAGATGCGCAGCGAATCCGAAGTCCTGCGCGAAGCCCAGAGCCGCCAGGACATCCGCGGCTTCGCACGCGCCATCGAAGACCGGATCGCCCAGGGCAAACCCGCCGTGATCGCGGAAATCAAAAAAGCATCCCCCTCCAAGGGCGTGATCCGCGAGGACTTCCGCCCGGTGGACATCGCCACCAGCTACGCCTGCCATGGCGCTGCCTGCCTGTCGGTCCTGACTGACGTGCAGTATTTCCAGGGGGGGTCCGATCATCTGCGCCAGGCGCGCGCGGCCTGCAGCCTGCCCGTGCTGCGCAAGGATTTCCTGATCGATCCCTATCAGGTCATCCAGGCCCGGGCGCTGGGGGCTGACTGCGTGCTGCTGATTGCCGCCGCCCTGTCGCCTACCCAGCTGCGCGAACTGGAAACCGTCGCCACCGACCTGGGCATGGACGTGCTGGTCGAAGTCCACGATCACACAGAACTGGATGCCGCCCTGGCCCTGGACACACCGCTGATCGGCATCAACAACCGGAATCTGCGTACCTTCGAAACGCGCCTGGAAACCACCCTGTCGATGCTGAAGGACCTGCCCGCAGGCAAACGGGTCGTGACTGAAAGCGGCATTCTGCTGCCCGAGGACGTCGATCGCATGCGCGCACACGGCGTCCAGGCATTCCTGGTCGGCGAGGCCTTCATGCGTGCGCCGGATCCGGGCGCTGCCCTGCACGAACTGTTCTTTGCCCGCTGACCCCGCGCCGCCCCCGTGCCTGCGGGGGCGGACGTCCGACCCAGCTGCCTTCGACATGGCCTCTCACCCCGACTGCCCGCTCTGTTCCCCCGACCGCGACCGCCTGCTCTGGCAGGACGACCGGCTGCGCATCATCCACGTGGATGATCCCGGTCATCCAGGCTATCTGCGTGTCATCTGGCAGCAGCACGTGACCGAAATGACGGACCTCGACGAACCGGATCGCCTGCACCTGATGCGCACCGTATTCCAGGTCGAGCGCCTGCAGCGGGCCCTGCTGCAACCCGACAAGATCAATCTGGCCAGTCTCGGCAATCAGGTGCCCCACCTGCATTGGCATCTGATTCCCCGCTGGCGCGGCGATCCCCGCTTCCCCGATGCCATCTGGGCGCCAGCCCGGCACGACGCTGCCCGCGCTGCCGTCTGGTCGGATGTCTGCGCCACCCTGGCGCCCCGGGTCGAACAACTGCATCGGATGCTTGCAGCCTGCGGCCCGGCAGCAGCCATCCCTGACACCGGCACCTGATCTGCCCCGCCGCATCCCCGCCCGATTCCATTGCCTCGCACCACTTGTTCATGTCTGCATCCGCCTCCACACCCAACGCCTCCCCCGCCACCCTGGCACGTAGCCTGAAGAATCGCCACATCCAGATGATTGCCCTGGGCGGCGCCATCGGCACCGGCCTGTTCTACGGTTCGGCCGCCTCCATCCAACTGGTCGGCCCCGGCATCATCCTGTCCTACCTGATCGGCGGCCTGGCGATCTACCTGATCATGCGCATGCTGGGTGAAATGTCCACGCAGGAACCCGTCAGTGGCGCCTTCAGTCATTTTGCCTATCGTTACTGGGGCGGCTTCGCGGGCTTTCTGTCGGGCTGGAACTATTGGCTGCTATACGTGCTGGTCAGCATGGCGGAACTGTCGGTGGTGGGCATCTACGTGAGCTACTGGCTGCCGGATTTCCCCGCCTGGGCCAGCGCCCTGATCGTCTTGCTGAGCATCACGGCGCTGAATCTGCTGAACGTGCGTCTGTATGGTGAAAGCGAGTTCTGGCTGGCCTTCATCAAGATCGCCGCCATCGTCGGCATGATCATCCTGGGGCTGCTGCTGATCGTCCTGGGTTCGGACCAGAAGGCCAGCGGCCTGAGCAATCTATGGGTGCACGGCGGCTTCCTGCCCAACGGCATCCACGGCCTGCTGTTGTCGCTGGTGGTGGTGATGTTCTCTTTCGGCGGTACTGAACTGGTCGGCATCACAGCGGGTGAAGCCGATGACCCCCAACGCAGCATTCCGCGCGCCGTAAACCAGGTGATCTGGCGCATCCTGATCTTCTACATTGGCGCGCTGACCGTCCTGGTGACGCTGTACCCCTGGAACGAAGTCGGCCTGGACGGCAGCCCCTTCGTGCTGATCTTTTCCCGCCTGGGCATCCCCGCTGCGCCGGACATCCTGAACCTGGTGGTACTGAGCGCCGCCATTTCGGTCTACAACAGCGGCATGTACAGCAATGGCCGCATGCTCTACAGCCTGGCTGAACAGGGTAACGCGCCGCGTATTTTTCTGCGCCTGAGCCGGCGTCAGGTCCCCTGGGTCGGCATCCTGTTCTCGTCGGCCTGCACGCTGCTGATCGTGGTGATCAATTTCCTGGTCCCCGAAGGCGCCTTCATGCGCATCATGGCGGTCGCCACCGCTGCCGCCGCAACGACCTGGATGATGATCGTGCTGGTCCACCTGCGATTCCGGCGGGCGCACGATGCTGCCCAGCTGCATTTCCCATCCCCCGGCTTTCCCTGGGTGAACTACCTGTGCGCGGCGTTCCTGGTGGCCCTGGTCGGGCTGATGACGCAATTGGACGACACCCGACCAGCGGTGTACGTACTGCCCGTGTGGCTGCTGGTGTTGTACGTGGGGTACCGCCTGCGCCAACGTGCGCTGGAACCCTGAACGGTCCAGGAACCGGCCGCCCCGCCCCGGATTCTGGCAATCCATCCCGCCATCCTGCGGACGGACACGGGCCTGCCAAGCGGGATTCGCCGCTCGGTAGAATAAAAAGGGCGCTCCGGAGAGCGCCCTTTTCATCGTGGCCTGAAAATCCGCCGATCAGTGCGAAGTCCGCTTCGAGCTGAATTTGCGTGCCGCAGCCGCCTGGGCCGCCAGCATGGCAAGTTCGGCTTCGACCACGGCGATGTCGGCCTTTTCCTTGGTGTTGCGCAAGGCTTCTTCGGCGCGCTCGCGCGCGGCGACGGCCTTGGCCTCGTCCAGGTCGGCGGCGCGGATGGCCGTGTCCGACAGCACCGTCACGGCGTGCGGCTGGACTTCCAGGATGCCACCGGCCACGAAGATGTGTTCCTCGGTGCCGTCGGCATGCCGGATCTTCAGCGTGCCGGGGCGCACGCGCGAGATCAGCGGGGTGTGTCCCGGCAGGATGCCGAGATCACCCGATTCCCCCGGCAGGGCGACGAACGCCGCCTCGCCGGAAAAAATCGAGGCTTCCGCGCTGACCACTTCGATGTGAAGAGTCGCCATGTGCAATCCTTATTGGAGGGTTTTGGCCTTCTCGAAGGCCTCGTCGATGCCGCCCACCATGTAGAACGCCTGCTCGGGCAGCGCATCGCATTCGCCATCGACGATCATCTTGAAACCACGCAGCGTTTCGGCCAGCGGCACGTACTTGCCGGGCGAACCCGTGAAGACTTCGGCGACGTGGAAGGGCTGCGACAGGAAGCGCTGGATCTTGCGGGCGCGGGCCACGGCCTGCTTGTCTTCCGGCGACAGTTCGTCCATGCCCAGAATCGCGATGATGTCACGCAGTTCTTTGTAGCGCTGCAGCGTCTGCTGCACACCACGGGCGATGTTGTAGTGCTCTTCGCCGACGATCTGCGGATCGAGCTGGCGGCTGGTCGAATCCAGCGGGTCCACGGCCGGGTAGATCCCCAGGGCGGCGATGTCACGCGACAGCACCACGGTGGAATCCAGGTGCAGGAAGGTCGTGGCTGGCGACGGGTCGGTCAGGTCATCGGCGGGCACGTACACGGCCTGGATGGACGTGATGGAACCGGTCTTGGTGGACGTGATCCGTTCCTGCAGCTTGCCCATTTCTTCGGCCAGCGTCGGCTGATAGCCCACGGCGGACGGCATCCGGCCCAGCAGGGCGGACACTTCGGTACCGGCCAGGGTGTAGCGGTAGATGTTGTCCACGAAGAACAGCACGTCACGGCCTTCGTCGCGGAATTTTTCCGCCATCGTCAGGCCGGACAGGGCCACACGCAGACGGTTGCCTGGGGGTTCGTTCATCTGGCCAAAGACCATGGCGACCTTGGATTCCGCCAGGTTGTCCAGTTTGATGACGCCCGCATCGGACATTTCGTGGTAGAAGTCGTTGCCTTCGCGGGTGCGTTCGCCCACGCCGGCAAACACCGACAGACCGCTGTGGGCCTTGGCGATGTTGTTGATCAGTTCCAGCATGTTCACGGTCTTGCCCACGCCGGCGCCACCGAACAGGCCGACCTTGCCGCCCTTGGCGAAAGGACACACCAGATCGATCACCTTGATGCCGGTTTCGAGCAGTTCGACCGAAGGCGACAGTTCGTCGAATTTCGGGGCGGCCTGGTGGATGGCACGCTTTTCATCGGACTGGATCTCGCCACGTTCGTCAATGGGGCGGCCCAGCACGTCCATGATGCGGCCCAGGGTGCCCGCACCCACGGGCACGGAGATCGGCGCGCCGGTGCCGGCCACGGACATGCCGCGGCGCAGGCCGTCGGACGAACCCATGGCGATGGTCCGCACGACACCGTCGCCCAGCTGCTGCTGGACCTCGAACGTCAGACCCTTTTCCGCGAATGCGGAGGACTCGTCGGTCAAGGTGAGCGCGTCGTAGATGTTGGGAATGCTGTCGCGGGGGAACTGAATGTCCACCACGGCGCCGATGCACTGAACGATGGTACCGTTGCTCATGTTTAGTCCTATAAATATCTCTGGGTTGCCGGTGCTTGCGTCGGTCAGACTGCGGCGGCGCCGCCCACGATTTCCGAAATTTCCTTGGTGATGGCCGCCTGGCGGGTCTTGTTGTAGACCAGCTGGAGGTCGCCGATGACTTTCTTGGCGTTGTCGGACGCAGCCTTCATGGCGACCATCCGGGCGGACTGCTCACTGGCCATGTTTTCCGCCACGGCCTGGTACACCAGGCCTTCGACGTAGCGCAGCAACAGCTCGTCGATCACGGTCTGGGAATCGGGCTCGTACAGATAGTCCCAGCCGTACTGGCTTTTCAGGGCTTCCTCGTCCTCGGAGCCTGTCTGGAACGGATCTTCCAGGCCCGAAGGCAAGGGCAACAGGCGGATGAAGCTGGGTTCCTGACGCATCGTGTTCACGAAACGGCTGGTGGCCAGATAGACCGCATCCACCTTGCCGTCGATGAAGTCATCGAGCTGAACCTTGATGGCGCCAATGAGACGTTCCAGGTTGGGCGCATCGCCCAGCTGGACTTCCGAAGACACCACATTGACGCCGACCCGGTTCAGCAGGCTCAGGCCCTTGGAGCCCAGTGCCGTGGCCTGGACACGCACGCCCTGCTGCTCGAATTCCTTGATCCGTGCGAGCACCAGGCGCGAGATGTTGGTGTTCAGGCCACCGCACAGCCCCTTGTCGGTGGTCACCAGCACGACGCCCACGGACGACAGCTTCTGGCGTTCCACCATGTAGGGGTGAGTGTAGTCCGGGTTCGCCTGCATCAGGTGAGCCGCGATGGCACGCACCTTGGTGGCGTAGGGGCGGCCCATGCGCATCCGGTCCTGCGCCTTGCGCATCTTGGATGCAGCGACCATTTCCATCGCCTTGGTGATCTTGCGCGTGTTTTGCACGCTCTTGATCTTGGTTCGAATTTCCTTGATTCCGGCCATTCCACTATCCTGTCAGAGCTTGTCCGGGACGCACGCCGCGTGCGCCCCGGCCGCTGCTTAAAACGTGCCGTGCTTCTTGAATTCCTGGATCGCGGCGCCCAAAGCGGCGTCGTCTTCCTTGGAGAGTTCCTTCACGTCTTCGATGCGCTGGATCAGGGCTTCGTGCTTGGCCTTCAGGTAGTCCTTCAGGGCCTTTTCGAAGGCCAGTACCTGGCTGACTTCGAGGTCGTCCAGGTAGCCGTTGTTCACGGCATACAGAGCCACGGCCAGTTCCCAGACCTGCTGCGGCTGGTACTGGGGCTGCTTGAGCAGTTCGACCACCCGCTTGCCGCGTTCGAGCTGACGGCGCGTGGCGTCGTCCAGATCGGAAGCGAACTGCGCGAACGCAGCCAGTTCACGGTACTGGGCCAGGTCGGTCCGGATACCACCCGACAATTTCTTGATGACCTTGGTCTGGGCCGAACCCCCCACGCGCGACACCGAGATCCCGGCGTTGATGGCGGGCCGGATACCGGCGTTGAACAGGTCGGTTTCCAGGAAGATCTGGCCGTCAGTGATGGAAATCACGTTGGTCGGCACGAAGGCGGACACGTCGCCGGCCTGCGTTTCGATGATCGGCAGCGCAGTCAGCGAACCGGTCTTGCCCTTGACGGCACCGTTGGTGAATTTTTCCACGTATTCGGGGTTCACGCGGGCCGCGCGTTCCAGCAGGCGGGAATGCAAGTAGAACACGTCGCCGGGATAGGCTTCGCGCCCGGGCGGGCGACGCAGCAGCAGGGACACCTGGCGATAGGCCCAGGCCTGCTTGGTCAGATCGTCATACACGATCAAGGCGTCTTCGCCGCGGTCGCGGAAATATTCGCCCATGGTGCAGCCCGAATAGGCCGCCAGATACTGCATGGCGGCAGAATCGGACGCTGCCGCAGCCACGATGATGGTGTATTCCAGGGCGCCGTGTTCTTCGAGCTTGCGCACCACGTTGTTGATGGTGGAAGCCTTCTGGCCGATGGCGACGTAGACGCAGGTGACGCCCTTGCCCTTCTGGTTGATGATGGTATCGACGGCCACAGCGGTCTTGCCGGTCTGGCGGTCGCCGATGATCAGTTCGCGCTGGCCGCGGCCGATGGGCACCATGGAGTCGATGGCCTTCTGGCCGGTCTGCATCGGCTGCGACACGGACTGACGGGCAATCACGCCCGGCGCGACCTTTTCGATCACGTCGGTTTCCTTGGCATTGATCGGGCCCTTGCCGTCGATCGGATTGCCCAGGGCATCCACGACCCGGCCCCGCAGTTCGGGGCCGACCGGCACGGACAGAATCTTGCCGGTGGTCTTGACGGCATCGCCTTCGGACACACCGACGTAGTCGCCCAGCACCACGGCACCCACGGAATCACGTTCCAGGTTCAGGGCCAGGCCGAACTTGTTGTTGGGGAATTCGAGCATTTCGCCCTGCATCACGTCGGACAGGCCGTGGATGCGGGTGATGCCGTCAGTGACGGACACGACCGTGCCCTGCGTGCGGACATCAGTGGACGCGCCCAGGCCTTCGATGCGGCTTTTCAGCAGTTCGCTGATCTCGGACGGGTTAAGTTGCATGGTAAGACTCCTGGAATCTTGTTGATTGGCCCGCCGTCATGCGGCCAGCGTATCGCGCAGGCCGGCCAGCCGGGCCTGCACGGAAGTATCGAGCACATGGTCGCCAACGGCGACGCGCACCCCGCCGATCAGTTCCGGGTCGACCGTCACCTGGGATTTGAGCTTGAGGCCGAACTTGCGCTCCAGCCCCTGCAGCAGGCCGGCCACCTGGGCATCGGTCAGCGGATAGGCACTGGTGATGCGCGCCAGAGCCGAGCCCTCGAGCCGGTTGCGCAGCAGTTCGAATTGCTCGGCCACCTGAGGCAATGCCTGCACGCGGCCGTTTTCCACCACCAGCGCAACGAGGTTTGCCGCCTGCGCGGGCAGTTCCTGGGGCACCAGGCCGGTCAACAGTTCGGTGCGCTGCGCATCGGACAGGCGCGGGTCGGCCATGGCATCGAGCACGTCGGGCATGCCGGACACCTGGGCCAGCAGCGACATCACACCGGACCAGAATTCGAGTCCGCGCGCATCATCACGCACGGATTCGAACAGGGCCTCGGCGTAAGGCCGCGCGATAGTAGACAGTTCAGCCATGACTCGCCCTGACTCAGAGTTGCGCCTGGAGCTGGTCGAGCAGCTCGGCGTGCGCCTTGGCGTCGACTTCACGACGCAGGATCTGTTCGGCGCCCTTCACGGCCAGTACGGCCACTTCGGCACGCAAGGTTTCTCGCGCACGCTGAACTTCCTGGGCAGCGTCCTGGCGGGCCTGGGCGACGATCCGGGCCTTTTCGGCCTCGGCCTCGCGGCGGGCTTCGTCGATCAACGCAGCGGCCTGTTTTTCGGCTTCGGCCAGACGTGCGTGGTTTTCTGTCTTGGAAGCCGCTTCCATCAGACTGACACGAGCCTGAGCCTGGGCCAGATCGGCCTTGCCCTTCTCGGCGGCGGCCAGACCGTCGGCGATTTTCTGGCGACGATCATCCATTGCCTTCGTCAGGGGCGGCCAGATGAATTTCATCGTAAACCAACCCAGAACGAAAAACACGATCATCTGGAAAAAGAGAGTCGCGTTTAAATTCACGGTCGTTTCCCTAATTTACCCGTTCGTGCCTTGCGGCGATTCCGCAAGGCACCTCATCCGGACGTCCGCAGCCCGCAGGCCGCCGACGAACCCCCGGCCTGCGGCAAGCGCAGGCCTGCGCCATCATCAGCCCACGAAGGGGTTGGCGAACGCGAACAGCATGGCCAGACCCACGCCAATCAGGAAGGCCGCGTCGATCAGGCCGACCAACAGGAACATCTTGGTCTGCAGGGTGTTCATCAGTTCGGGCTGGCGAGCGGAGGCTTCGAGGTATTTGCCACCCATCATGCCGATGCCGATGCAAGCACCAATGGCGCCCAGACCGATGATCAGACCGCAAGCGAGAGCAACGAATGCAACGTTGGTCATAACAACTCCTTGGTAAGTAAACGTTGTTTAGTCAAAAAATCAAAAACCAGAAATCAGGGCAAGCCCCGCGAGCCCGCCCGGGAAACCCCCGGGCGAATTTTTAGTGGCCTTCGTGCGCCTGCCCGATATACACCAGGGTCAGCATCATGAAGATGAACGCCTGCAGCAGCACGATCAGGATATGGAAGATCGCCCATGCCGAACCGGCGAGCACGTGTCCGAACGCAAGACTGATGCTGGAAGCATTCGCCCCCGTCCAGGCACCACCCAGCAAGGCGATCAGCATGAACAGCAGTTCGCCCGCATACATATTGCCGAACAGCCGCATGCCCAGCGACACGCACTTGGCCGCATATTCGATGAGGTTCAGCAGGAAATTGAAGGGCGCCAGGGCCAGCGCCGCGATGCCGTGCGCGTGAAAGGGCGCGGTGAAGAGTTCTTTGACGAAACCGCCCGGGTGCTTGATCTTGATGCCGTAGTACAGCATCAGGACCAGCACGCCCAGGGACATGCCCAGGGGAATGTTCAGGTCGGCGGTCGGCAGGATGCGGTGGTAGTACAGCGGGTCGGCGTGATCGGCACCCAGGCCGGTGACACGGAAGATCCAGGCTGCCAGGTCGACCGGAATCAGGTCCAGGGTGTTCATCAGCGTGATCCAGAGGAACACGGTCAGGGCCAGCGGCGCAGCGAATTTGCGCGTGGTCTCGTTGGGAATGATGCTCTTGGCTTCTTCGTGGACCATGCCCACGAGCATCTCGATGGCCATCTGGAAACGGCCCGGCACATCGGCCGTGGCCCGGCGGGCAGCACGCCAGAGAAAGAAGATGACGATGGCGCCCATCAGGATCGACCAGAACAGCGAGTCGTAGTTGACGACATCGAAGTTGGCAATGATGTCCTGCTTGTGTCCGAGATTGTTCAGGTGTACCAGGTGATGCTGGATGTATTCGGACTGAGGCGTCGTTACAGCGTCGGTCATCGGAAACCCTTTTTGTATTCAAATCATGGCAAGCGGCGCAAGGCCAGCAGCACCACGTACCCCTTCATGACGCCCAGCAGACCCAGCAGGAACGCCAGCCAGTCCAGCCAGCCGCCCCACCGCCACGCCACCAGGATCACGACCCCAGCTACCGTCAGCAGCTTGAGGAATTCGCCCCAGAAAAAGGCGAGCGACCCCGGGCGTTTCGGCCCAAGGTACCCCAGCAGCAGCCGCAAGGCGAACAGCGCATTGGGTACGAAATAAGCCGCCGCCCCAATCAGGGCAGATAACCCGGCGTCCTTCCCCGCAATTCCCCAGGCACCCAGCACCACCAGCATTCCCGTGAATGCCTGCGAAGCCAGCGCCCGAAACAGGCCGACCCGTGAGCGGCGGGCAATCAGCGCGCGTTCCGCCTCGCCAAGGACCAGCGTGCCAAGCGAGTCCTGCGACACACTCGATCCGCCATCCAGACCACAGGCAGTTTTCACATCCATAGGCCCATCGCTCACGTCCCGCTGCGCATCTTTCGGCCGGCCCGTCCATCCGTGCCAGCCAACCACATGCGCCGCGATAGTCAAACTCATAAATTATAGCGTCCCTTTCAGGGAATATTCAAATTCCAACTGCCAAGGGCGCATCATTTTAATGCGATTCGACTCGATCGCGCAGCCCCCCCTGTTCAGCCAGATGGCCTACGCCATTGCCCGGTCAATCGGCCGACAGCCCACCCAGAAAACGGCGTAGCGATTCCGGCCTATAGGTGACCGCTGAAACCGTCCATAACATGCCTCATACGGCATCACAGTTCGACACGTTCGGCAAAGATCATTGCTCTGGACAGGGGATTCGTCATGCAGGTCATGGGTTTCTGGCTTGGCATCATCATCGCGGCACTGCTGAGCGCAGCCGTGGCCGCGCAGGAGCCCGAACCGCCCAGGCGCAATCTCGACGAGGGCCGCATCAACAGCGACCCCCTGAAGGGACTGATCATCAACCGCACCATCACTGTGATGGGATGGGACTTCTACAGCAGTTTCACGCAGGTGTGGCAAGCGCTGTACCCGGAATCGCAGGACACGATGACGATCATCGAACGTCCTACCGCGCAGTTTGGCAGCGAAATCTGGATCACTTATTTGAACCGCAACGTATTCCATACGTTTCTTTCCCCCGCCCGCTCGCGGGCGCAGGACCAGAGCCGGAAAGCCGTCCAGGCAGTCCGGGAGAACATCGACATCATCAACGCCCAGAGGCAGTTCATCCAGAACGCCGACCTGGGACCCGAGGAGATGTAAATGCGCCAGCCCATACCTCCCTACGCCATGCGCTTCGGCAAGCCCGCTGCGATCTTCCTGGCCGCCGCAGTCGCGCTGCCATGGCTGCCATCCCCCGTCTCGGCGGGGCAACTGCTCTACGCCCCGGTCAACCCAAGCTTCGGCGGCAATCCGCTCAATGGTCCCACGCTGCTGCAAAACGCTCAGGCACAGAAACGATATCCCTACCCCATGGATGACCTGGGCCTGGACAACATCGGCCAGATCCTGCAGACCGACAACGGCTTTCTGATCCAGAAAGGCGACAAGCTCTATTGGATCGACCTGAACGGCAATTCACACCCCATCGAGCTGGGCAGTGCCAGCACCGACGCCCCCATCCCCTGATCCAGAACCCAAAAGGCCTGCCATGGACAACCTGAAAATGCCCGGGACCCGCCTGCTCTCAACGGCACGCAGATCATGGATCGCGCCGGCGCTGGTGCTGACCCTGTCCGCCTGCGCGATCCAGAAGCCCGTCACGGTTTCCGACGAGGCGCAGCTGACCCCGCCGACGCCTTCGGCCACCGCATTGCTGCAATTGCCGCCTCCCCAGAAAAAAATCGTGGCCGCCGTCTACGGATTCCGGGATGAAACCGGCCAGTACAAGCCGTCCCCCAACAGCGCGTTCTCGACCGCTGTCACTCAGGGCGCGGCGTCGATGCTGATGAAGGCGCTGAAGGATTCCGGCTGGTACATCCCGGTCGAGCGCGAGGGCCTGCAATCCTTGCTGACCGAACGCCGTGTCCTGCGGGCTGTCGACGAGGGATCGCAGGGCAGCGGCGGTGTGCCGAACCTGCTGCCGGCCTCCATCCTCCTGGAAGGGGGCGTGATTGCCTACGACACCAATACGAGGACCGGGGGCCTGGGCGCGAAATTCCTGGGAATCGGTATGGGCACGCAGTACAGCGTTGATCAGGTGACGATCAATTTGCGTGCCGTGGACGTCGCCACCGGGGCGATCCTGGACAGCGTTTCGACCACCAAGACGATCTTTTCGTACGAGATCCATCCAAGCTATTTCCGTTTCGTCAACTACTACGACCTGCTGGAGATCGAAGGCGGCTATACCCATAACGAGCCCGCCCAATTGGCCGTGAAAGAAGCCATTGACGCCGCTGTCATGCACCTGACGGTACAAGGCATCAAGAACAATCTGTGGCGCCTGAAAAACCCGGCGGACTGGAACAGCCCGCTGATCCAGCGCTACCTGTCCACCGGAGACCGCGAAGTCACGACGGTCACGCCGCGCCAGAAGGTCGGCGCGGATGCCACCCCATCTCCGGCCCCCGTCCAATGACCGCCTTGCCTGCGGCCCGGGACTCGCCCACATGAATCAAGGAATCGCCCCACCATGGACACCTCACTGCTTTCCCGTTTCGGCCCATTGCTTGGCCGCACCTGCCTGAGCCTGGGCCTGGCCGCCCTGTTGAGCACAGCCCCGCCGGCCAGCCATGGCTCCGGCATCGACCTGTCCCCGGGCGAATTGCCGCCATCGGAACTGGCCCATGACGGCGTGCGAGCGCACATCGCGCAGCAAGGCAGCATGAATACCGGAACCATGGCGCAGACAGGCGCGGATTCTGCGGCATCCATCCTTCAGGACGGCGCTCACAATCGGGCCGGCACGACGCAATCGGGCATCGGCAACACGGCCCTGGTCCAGCAGACAGGCGCTTACAACGACGCCCAGATCATCCAGGCCGGGACAGACATCCAGGGGGAGATCCATCAGACCGGTGCATTCAATCGCGGACGGCTGGCGCAATACGCCAGCAACAGCGACGCCCACCTGAACCAGATCGGCAATTTCAACCAGCTGACGGTGACGCTCACCACCCCGGGCCCGCTGGCCCCGATCACCCAGATCGGCAGCGGACTGAAGTTGTCCGTGTATCGCTGACGCATGCCAGCCACCTCTTTCACCGACGCCCCGGTTCCAAGACCGCCGGTCAGCGTTTTTTTCACAGGTCTTGTCGACTCAAGGAGCCTTACCATGAAGTACTCTCTTTGCGCACTGGCGTCCGGTCTTGCGGTGGCCTTCGCTGGCACTGCGGCATTCGCAAGCAGCACCGGCAATACCTACCAGAACGGTTTCAACAACGACGCCGAAATCACACAGGCCTACAACGGCAACGCCACTGCAACCATCACCCAGCTCGAAGTGAGCAATGTGGCCAAGGCCGATCAGTCCAATAACTTCTTCGGCCCCGCACAAATCGATCTCTACCAGAAGGGACACGACAACTACGCCAACGCGAAACAATCCGGGAACGTGGGCGCCAGTTCCAAGGTCGTGCAAAAGGGCTGGCAGAACGTGGTCAACACGGACCAGCGCCACAACGGGAATGCCCGCTCGGACGTCTATCAGGACGGGGTGAACAATACGGCTGACGTCAAGCAATCCTGGACGGGCGACGCCAGCGCCCAGATTGTTCAGGCGGGTTGGAAGAACGTCGCGAACACCACCCAGAAACACAGCCTGGACGCGACGGCGGACACCTACCAGAACGGCATCAACAATTCCGCCGACGTCACGCAGAAATGGACTTACGACGCCGACGCAAAAATCGTCCAGGCCGGTTTCCAGAACACCAGCACGGTGATGCAGCGCTACGGCAGCAACCAAAGCGCCGATCTCTACCAGAACGGCTGGGTCAATTCGGCGTCCGTGATGCAGACCGGCTCCAACCTCTCGGCCACGGCGGTGCAGATCGGGATCGGCAACACGGCTTCGTTCAATCAGACGGGCTGGTAATCCGCCAGGTTTGCAACAGACGCTCTGGCGGGCCATGCAGGCTTGGCCAGAGCGTTCGCCCCCTTTGTTTCCGGAGCATGATCATGATGGCAGCAGACCTGAACCTCCGGGTATGGCTGGGCAGCGGGGCCGATGCGCAGGCCGGCATGATCGTGCCCTACGTCCAGAGCCCGGCACACCGCATCATCGACTATCGCATCCGGGTCATCAAGCAAGGGCCCTCGGGCACCTCGCGCATCGCGCAAAGCGGCTCAGTCGATCTTCCGGCCGGCCGGCCCACCGCGCTGACGCGCTTTTCCATATCGATCGGCGCGCACGATCAGTGCCAGGTCGAATTGCTGATCTTCTCCCAGGGCATCCAGGCAGGCACCTACCGTTTCGCCTGCGCCAGCGCATTCTGAACCCCTCGCATTGCGAGCCGTATCATGCCTACTACACTGCGCCTCATCGCATTGGCTGTTCTCATGCTGCTGACACGGCTTGCCGCTGGCGAGGGTGCCACGGCCATTTTGCAGACGTACGAACAGGCCGGATCCCCCACGACAATCCCTGCCGCCGAACTCGAAACAGTGGCGCGCGCGTACCGGGACGCGCGCCAGTGGTCCCAGGCCATTGCGCTGTTCAGGCAAGGAGAACAGCGGTTCCCCGGGCAGACCTCTTTTTCCTACGGCCATGTCATGACCCTGGCGGATGCAGCGCGCCCGCACGAGGCCATCGAGCGCGGCCAAGCCCTTGTGGCGCGCCGACCCGGCGACCCGGATGCGCATCTCGCGCTGGCGTATGCCTATGGCCAGGACAGGCAACCGTATGCCGCCCTGGAACAGGCATCCCAGGCGTACTCGCTGGCCCCCGACCGCCCCTATGTCATGCGTGCCTACGTGCTGGCCCTGCAGGATGCGCGACTGCCGCACAGCGCGCTCCAACTGGCTGACACGCACCCTGGCCTGATCAGCCCGGCGCAGACACGTTCCCTGCAGGCCGATATCGCCGCCGAACTGACCCGCACGGCCGCCACCGTCACACGGGGCGAAGCACAACGGCACGCCGTGGCGGACCAGGCGCTGGCCCTGTACGACCAGCTGATCCCGCAGTGGCGCGCCCTGGGCCCTGAGGCGCACGAGGATTTGCGGCGCGCCGAGGCAGACCAGTTGCTGGCCTTGCGCGCGCGTGGCCGGATGCGGGATCTCACGGCCCGCTACGAAGCCCTGCAGGCCGACAGCGCCGCCGTCCCCGATTACGTGCTGGGCGACGTGGCCGGCGCCTATCTGACACAGCACCAGCCGGAAACCGCTGCCTCCCTGTTCCAACAGTCCCTGGCATCGGCCACCATGAGCCAGGCCCCCTCCGCACGGGCAGCCGACCAGATCGGCCTGTACTACGCGCTCTCCGAATCCAGCCGGAACACCGCCGCCAACACCGAACTGGACCGGGCGCTTGCCGCACAGCCCACGTGGATCAGATACAAAGGCAACCCCATGCGCCAACCCAACCCGGACAGGCTGGATATCGAACGGACGCGCGCCCTGGGCACGCTGTACCAGGGCGATACGCTGGCAGCCCAGGCCGCGCTGGATCAGATGGTCGCCACCGCGCCTGGCAACGCCAGCCTGCGTGTCGCCCGGGCCCAGGTCCTGCGCGCCCGGGATCTGCCTCGCCAGGCGGAACTCGACCTGAAAACCGCTGAAACCCAGGCGCCCCGAGCCATTGAAGTCGAGATCGGCCAGGCCGAGACCGCCCTCGCCCTGCAGGAATGGCACCAGGCCAGGCTGTTACGCGATGACCTGATGGCCCGGACCCCGGAAGATGCCGCCGTGCAACGCCTGAACGCTGAATGGGACGCGCACCAGAAAGCCGAATGGCGGACCACCGCCAGCCGGGGGACATCCACCGGAAGCCAGGACCGGGGCAGCCAGGATGCCAGCATCGACACCGTACTCTACTCGCCGCCTCTGGATGAAAACTGGCGCGTCTTCACCGGCACCGGCTACACCGAAGGACGATTCGACGAAGGAATCGGTCACGCTGCCTGGGCACGTGCAGGGCTCGAATGGCGTGGCCGCGACCTGACGGTCCAGGCCGAGGCCTCCGGCATCCGCTACGGCCACGGCACCCGGGCTGCGGCGGCATTCTCGGCGTTCGTGGATCTGAACGACCATTGGCAGGCCGGCATCGGCGGCGCCCTGCGGTCGCGCGACACACCGCTGCGGGCCTTGAAGCACGACATCACTGCCAACACGATCAGCGCATCCCTGCGCTGGCGCGGCGACGACCGCAGGGAATGGACCCTGACCCTGGCGCCTGGGTTCTTTTCCGACGGCAACCGCCGCCTGGAGATCGGCCTGTCAGGCCGCCAGCGTCTCTACACCGCGCCCCGATTCCAGGTCGATGCGCTGCTCGATCTGTCCGCCTCTCGCAACACGGCCGACGATGCACCCTACTTCAACCCCAAGTCAGACCTGGCGATCGTACCTGCCCTGCAGGTGACACACACCCTGTACCAACGGGATGAAACCCGCTGGGACCAGCAGTTCCAGCTGGCCGCCGGCAGCTACTCGCAGCAAGGGCACGGCACCGGCGGCCTCTACACCATCGGCTATGGCCAACGCTACCGCCTCAGCCGCACATTCGAGATCGGCTTCCTGGCCTCGGGCACCTCGCGCCCCTACGACGGCCAGCGTGAGCGCAGTTTCAACATTCTCGTTGACATGACAGTCCGGTTCTGACCTGGGAGCGCACCATGCCACGATCCTTATCCTGCATCCTGCGCCTGTTTTCCCTGGCCTGTCTGGTGCTGCTGACAGGCTGCGCACGCGACATCCCGACCTTCGCACCGCCCGCGCTCAGGCCCATGGCCAGCATCGATCAACCCTGGCCCACCAACCACGTGCTGGCATTGGCCTATCACGATGTTGAAGACAGCGATCCCGATCAGCAGTTCCTGTCGGTACGCACGGATCAGCTGGTGGCCCAGCTCGAATGGTTGCGAAACAACGGCTATCAGGCCGTGTCCGTCGATCAGATCCTGGCCGCCGGGCGCGGCGGCCAGGATCTGCCGCCCAAGGCCGTGCTGCTCAGCTTCGACGATGGCTACCGCAGCTTTCGCAGCCGGGTCTTTCCAATCCTGCAGGCCATGCACTGGCCTGCCGTCTGGGCGCCCGTAGGCCGCTGGCTCGACGCGGCACCCGGCCAGCCCGTGCGCTTTGGCGATCGATGGGTGCCAAGGGAACGTTTCGCCACCTGGGAAGATATCCGGCAAATGGCCCGTTCTGGCCTGGTCGAAATCGCTTCGCACACCGATGACCTGCACCAGGGCATTCTCGCCAATCCCCAGGGCAATGTGGAACCCGCCGCCATCACGCGCCGCTACGACCCAGGCACGCGCACCTATGAAACCGATGCAGCCTACCGCCATCGGATCGCAGAAGACGTCCAGCGCATCACGCACAAGATCCGCCAGGCAACCGGCACGCCCCCCCGCGTCTGGGTCTGGCCCTACGGCGCAGCAAACGGCGAAGCGCTGGACATCATCCGCAACCAGGGCTATCAGATGGCCCTGACGCTCGACGACGGCCTGGGATCGGCCGCCAGCCCTCTGTCCATGCCCCGCCTGCTGGTGACGGACTCACCCGACATGCAGACGTTCGCACGTTCGGTCACCGGTTTCGAGTCCCGAGGGGATTTCCGGGTGGCCCAGGTGGATCTGGACTACATCTATGATCCCGACCCTGGTCAGACAGACCGCAACCTGGGCACGCTGGTGCAACGGATTGCCGATCTGGGCATCAATACGGTTTTTCTGCAGGCTTACGCCGACCCCACGGGCGACGGCCTGGCACGCTCGGTCTATTTCCCGAACCGCCGACTGCCCATGCGTGCCGATCTGTTCAATCGGGTCGTCTGGCAACTGCGCAACCGCGCCCAGGTGAAGGTCTATGCCTGGATGCCAGTCCTGAGCTTCGATCTGCCACAAGGCATCGCTCGCGTCGTCTGCCAGGACCCGGCCGACCCGAATGCGCCGCCCAGACCGGACCCCGCGCAGTATCAACGGCTGTCCCCCTTTGATCCCCAGGCCAGGGAAGCCATTGCAGAACTGTACGAAGACATGGCGCGCGCGGCGCCGATCGACGGCATCCTGTTTCACGACGATGCCGTGCTCAGCGATTTCGAGGACGCCGGCCCGGCGGCGCTTGCAGCCTACCACCGCGCGGGCCTGCCCGATACCATCCAGGCGCTGCGGGCCGACCCTGAAACCCTGCAACGCTGGACCCGTTTCAAGCGCCTTGCCCTGATCGACTTCACCCGTTCGCTGGCGCAGCGGGTCCGCGCCATCCGGGGCCCTCAGGTGCGTACCGCCCGCAACCTGTACGCCGAACCCGTCCTGAACCCGGCCAGCGAAACCTGGTATGCGCAGAACCTGGATGATTTCCTGCAAGCCTATGACTGGACCGCGCTCATGGCCATGCCGCTGATGGAACAGGTGCCCATGGCACATTCCGACGCCTGGATCGAACGCCTGGTCGCAGCGGTGCGGCGCCATCCTGGCGGACTGGAGCACACCGTATTCGAACTCCAGGCCCGCGACTGGGGCCGGCCAGGCCAGCCAGCCGTGGACAGCCGGACCCTGGCCCGCTGGATGCAGCGCCTGCAGCGCACTGGAGTCCGGCATTTTGGCTACTACCCGGACGATTTCAACCAGGACCAGCCGGCGCTGGAGACCATCCGGCCCGCGATTTCAACCGCCTGGTATCCCCACCGCTGAGGAGCGCCGCCATGATAGACCGACTGCTCGCCTTTCTGATCCTGTGCCTCGTTGCAGGCGCCCCCTTCGGGGCAGCCCTGGTGTGGACCGGCAACCTGATCCTGGATTTCGTCTTTTTCTACCCCCTGTTCATGTCGAGCCTGTGGATGTTCGGCGGGCTGTACTACTGGTTGCACTGGGAGCGATGCTGGCCCTGGACCCCCGACACAGCTGCGCCAGCCCTGCAGGGATCACCCTGGATTTCCATTCTGATCCCCTGCCACAACGAAGCCGAACACGGTGCCGACACCGTGCTGTCGGCCTTGAATCAGCGCTACCCCCGGATAGAGGTGATCGCCATCGACGACGGCTCGACGGACGGCACGGCAGACATGCTGGATCGCCTGGCGCAGGCACACGCGCGCCTGCGGGTGATCCATCTCGCCCACAATCAGGGCAAGGCCATGGCCCTGCGCATGGGCGCGCTGGCGGCCCGCAGCGAATACCTGGTCTGCATCGACGGCGATGCCATCCTGGACCGCGACGCCGCCGCCTACCTGGCCGCCCCCATGGTCCACCACCCCCGGGTCGGCGCGGTCACCGGCAACCCGCGTGTGCGCACACGTTCCACGCTGATCGGCCGCATCCAGGTGGGCGAATTCTCGTCCATCGTCGGCCTGATCAAGCGCACCCAGCGAGTCTACGGCCAGGTCTTCACCGTATCCGGTGTGGTCGCCGCATTCCGGCGCAGCGCGCTGGACCGGGTCGGCTACTGGAGTCTGGACATGGTGACCGAGGACATCGACATCAGCTGGAAACTGCAGCGGGACCACTGGTCGATCTTCTTCGAACCGCGCGCACTGTGCTGGATCCTGATGCCGGAAACCCTGCGCGGCCTGTGGAAACAGCGCCTGCGCTGGGCGCAAGGGGGCGCCGAGGTCTTCCTCAAGAATCTCCCGAACCTGCGGACCTGGCGCCACCATCGCCTGTGGCCCATGGCACTGGAATATTGCGTATCGACGATCTGGGCCTTCGCCCTGCTCCTGTCCCTGGGGCTCTGGGCCATTGGCCTGTTCGTGGCGCTGCCCGGCCACATCCAAGTTGAAACACTGGTCCCGCCCGCTTTCACAGGCATGGCCCTGGCGGTCGCCTGCCTGCTGCAGTTCTGCGTCAGCTTCTTTATCGACCGCCGCTACGAACACCACCTGTTTCGCGCCCTGTTCTGGGTCATCTGGTATCCCCTGGCCTACTGGCTGATCGGCCTGTTCACCACGCTGTACGGTTTTCCCAGGGTCATGCTCAGACGCGGCCGCCGCCGCGCCCGCTGGAACAGCCCCGATCGCGGCATCAAGGCACCTGCATCATGATGATCATCAAGACTCCTCGCTCTATATCTGCGGCCTTGCTCGACGGCCTGCTCACGATCCTGGCCTGGGCGGCGTTCGGCTTTCTGTTCGCATCGGGCATCCATTCCATCATGACAGACCCGGAATTCACCGCCACAGCACCCGCCTGGTCCCGGCTGTTGCCCAACATGCAGACCCTGCTGGCCTATGCGCTACTGGCAGCCTGTATCGGATTGCTGCTGTCTGCCTGGGCCTGCTACAACGCCGTGCGCTTCAGCGGCCTGGACCGGCGCAAGCCAACGGACGCACTGCAGCCCAACGCGCTGGCGCAGCATTTCGACATCAGTCCGACGCAACTGCAGATCCTGCATGCCAGCCGGACCATCCTCATTCACCACACTCCAGAAGGTCGGATCAGCATGATCGATTTCGTTGACGAACCCGCCGCCACTCAGCCCTTCATGCGACTGCACCAGTGACCGGGCCGCATTTGCAACACACGGCCCTGTAGCGAAAACCGGGATTGCCAATCCTGGTTCAAAGATAAACAATAAGCGCTCGCCTCTGCGCGCCCGATCCAGGATCTTTGCAAGAGGACACCACGATGGCGACCATTACGGTAGTAGAGCCCAATGCGCTTTTGCGCATGGGTCTGCTGGCGCTGCTGCGCACACTTGACAGCACACTCACCAGCACAGGCATCGACTACACCCAGCTCTTCCACGGCACGCCGTGCCGCACGGAGACGGATCTGATGCTGCTGTCCGTGCCCGACACCTACGGCCAGATGACCGAACTCGTCAACGCCGCCCAGACGCGCTACGCACCACGGCGCATCCTGCTACTGTCGGAAACCCAGACCCTGCCCTATTCCCTGCTCAATCTGCCTTCCGTCCTGTCCGGGTATATTTCCAAGCACGCCTCCCAGGACGTGCTGAAGGCATCGGTCATGCTGGTCCTGGCCGGAGGAAAATGCTTCCCACACCCCGACGCGTGCCAGGCCGACACATCCCTGCCAACAAGCCATGGCGGGCTGAAACGACGCTGGTACGACCACGAGGCCGCCCCACCCGCACCGCCCTGCAACGAATCGCCCGCCGACAGTCTCTTGCACAAGCCGGACAGCCCGGATCTGATGCCCAAACCGCTGGGCGCCCCCCAGGCGCTCGCGCCGGATCTGATTGCCCGGGAAGCCGCCCTGCTGAACCTGACGCATCGCCAGTACGAGGTACTGGCGATGCTGGCCAAAGGCCACCCGCTGAAGAAAATCAGCCGGGAACTGAACATCTCGGTGGCAACCACCAAGACCCACGCCGAGGCGCTCTACCAACGCCTGTCCGTCAACACCCGCAATTCAGCGGTCTATGCAGCCATCTCGCGCGGCGCCACGCTGGGGTGGCATGACCCCGACACAAGCCTGCAGGAGACGGCCAGGCACACCGACGTTTAGAGGTTCCTTAGCGGTGCTTGAAGTCCGGCTTGCGCTTTTCCACGAACGCGCGCATGCCTTCCTTTTGGTCTTCGGTGGCGAACAACGCATGAAAATTGCGTCGCTCGAACAGCAGCGATTCGTCCAGCGTGGCCTCGAAGGCGCGGTTGACGCATTCCTTGGCCATCATCACGGCAGGCAACGGCATCGCGGCGATCGTCGCAGCGGCTTCCAGCGCCTCGTCCAGCAGGCGTTCGGCCGGCACGATACGCGCCACCAGACCGGCGCGCTCCGCCTCGACGGCATCCATCATGCGGGCCGTCAGCACCAGATCCATGGCCTTGGCCTTGCCCACCGCGCGCGGCAAGCGCTGGGTACCGCCGTAGCCGGGAATGACGCCCAGTTTGATTTCCGGCTGGCCGAACTTGGCATTTTCCGCGGCGATGATGAAATCGCACAGCATCGCCAATTCGCAACCGCCGCCCAGCGCATAGCCGGACACCGCAGCGATGATGGGTTTGCGGGCACGACGCAGCGCGTCCCAATTGCCCCCCAGGTAATCGGATTTGTAGACGTCCATGTAAGACCAGTCCGACATGGCGCTGATGTCAGCCCCGGCGGCAAAGGCCTTCTGACTGCCAGTCAGCACCATGGCGCCGATGCCGTCGTCGGCCTCGAAGGCGCGCACGGCGGCCGACAGTTCATCGATGACCTCGTTGCTTAGGGCATTCAGGACTTGCGGGCGGTTCAGGGTCAGCAAGCCGACACGGCCCCGGACCTCGACCTTGACGAATGATTCGCTCATGGTGCCTCCAAAGTAAACTATCGACATGAAAAACGAACAGATGATCCAATACCAGGTGCAGTTGGCCGACCCGGCCGGGCACCGCTACGCCATCCGTCTGACGATTCCGCACCCCGATCCGGCCGGCCAGCGCCTGCGCCTGCCTGCCTGGATTCCAGGCAGCTATCTGATTCGTGATTTTGCCCGACAGATCGAAACTTTGCAGGCTTCGTCCGGCGGCACCCCCATTGCCACCCGCAAGACCGACAGCCATACCTGGCACTGCACCCCCTGCGCCGGCCCCTTGATCGTGGACTACCAGGTCTATGCCTGGGACCTGTCCGTGCGCGGCGCGCACTTCGACGAAAGCCACGCCTTTTTCAACGGCTGCAGCCTGTTCCTGGCCGCCGTCGGCCAGGAATCCCAGCCCTGCCTGCTGGACCTGTGCCCCCCCACGCACGCGCGCGGCTGGCAAGTCCACACCAGCCTGCCAGCCGCCGACGGCTACCCAGGGGCAGCCTCCTTGCGCGGATTCGGCCTGTACCGGGCTCGTGACTACGATGATCTGATCGACCATCCTGTCGAAATCGGCACCCCCCAGTTCATCAGCTTCGAGGCCCACGGGGCCATCCACGATCTGGTGTTCACCGGCCTGGCCCCCGGCCTGGACCTGGAACGCATCGCCGCCGACGCGCAGAAAATCTGCGCGGCCCAGATCGAACTGTTCGAACCCAAAACGCGCCGCGCCCCCTTTCTGGACAGCGCCACACGTTATGTGTTTCTGGTCATGGTCACAGGCGATGGCTATGGCGGCCTGGAACACCGCGCTTCTACCGCCCTGATCACCCGCCGCGCCGATCTGCCCACACGCGACTGCGACGCGCCCGAAGGCTACGTCTCGTTCCTGGGCCTGCTCAGCCACGAATACTTCCACACCTGGAACGTCAAGCGCATCAAGCCCGCCGCTTTCGTGCCCTATGATCTGAGCCGCCCCGTTCATACGGAACTGCTGTGGGTATTCGAAGGCTTCACGTCCTACTACGACGATCTGATGCTGCTGCGTGCGGGCGTGATCGACGAACCCGCCTACCTGAAGCTGGTCGGCCGCACCCTGGATCAAGTGCTGCGTGCCGGCGGACGCCTGAAACAGTCCGTTGCAGAAAGTTCCTTCGACGCCTGGACGCGCTACTACAAGCAGGACGAAAACTCACCCAACGCCCTGGTCAGCTACTACACCAAGGGCGCGCTGGTGGCACTGGGCCTGGATCTGGAAATCCGCCGTCAATCAGGCGGCACACGCAGCCTGGACGATGTCATGCGCCTGCTGTGGCAGCGCTATGGCCGGGATTTCTACCGGGGCCGCGCCCGCGGGGTGGCCGAAGACGCCATGCCGGCCCTGATCCGCACAGCCACTGGCGCCGATGTCGCCGACTTCATCGCACGCCATGCCCTTGGCCGCGAAGACGTCCCCCTGAAAGCCGCCCTGGCGCAAGTCGGCATCGAACTGGTCACACAAGCCGAACACCCCCGCCCCTCGCTGGGCGTGCGCACCCAGGCAGACCCGGCTGGCGTGCGCCTGTCCACCGTGTACGAACATGGCCCCGCACACCGCGCCGGGCTGTCCGCCGGCGATCTGCTGATCGCCGCCGATGGCCTGCGCATCGCCGACGCCGCCGGCCTGGATCGCCTGCTGGACGCACGCCGGCCTGGCCAGCGCCTGACGCTGCATGTGTTCAGGCGAGATGAACTGCGCTCGTACACAGTCCGGCTGGGCAAACCCACTGCCCTGCGCCACCAGTTGCAGCGGTCCGGCATCAGGGCACACGCATGAACCCGAACACCCGCCGCGTCATCCTGGACGACCTGCGCGTCCGGGCCTCGATCGGCATGCTGGACCATGAACGCCAAGCCCCGCAGCCGTTGGTGATCCAGGCGGAATTCGAAACCGATGCCTCGCGCCCCGTCGACGATGCGGACATCGGCACGGTGCTGGACTACCGCCTGCTGCGCGATGCCCTGATCGATGAGTCCACTCGCACCCACACCGATCTGCTGGAGACCCTGGTGGACCGCATGCTGGATCGCGTCCTGCGCGATTTCCCTGCCGTCCTCGGCGTTAGAATCCGCATCTGCAAGCCGCAGGCCTTTGGCGACTGCACCGTCTGCGTCGAACAGGCACGCCACCGCTGAATCCATCCCCGCCAGCCCCATGAACACACCCATTCCGGCCCCACAGCGCCGCAGTGTCAACGAAAACAAACTCGTCAAGCGCCTGCTGCGCGAAACCGGCAAGGCCATCGGCGACTACGGCATGATCGAACAGGGCGATCGCGTCATGGTCTGCATGTCGGGCGGCAAGGATTCCTACGGCCTGCTCGACATCCTGCTGACGCTGCGCGAACGCGCCCCCATCGATTTCGAGATCGTGGCCGTCAATCTGGATCAGAAGCAGCCCGGATTCCCGGCACATGTGCTGCCCGATTACCTGAACGCGCGGGGTATCCCCTTTCACATCGAAAACCAGGACACCTACTCCATCGTCCAGCGCCTGATCCCGGAAGGCAAGACCACCTGTTCCCTGTGTTCGCGCCTGCGGCGCGGCATCCTGTACCGTGTCGCCCGTGAACTGGGGGCCACCAAGATCGCCCTGGGCCACCACCGCAACGACATCCTGGCGACCTTTTTCCTGAACCTGTTCTACGGTGGACGGATGAAAGCCATGCCACCCAAGCTGGTGTCCGACAACGGCGAACACATCATCATCCGGCCCCTGGCCTACGTGCGCGAAAAAGACCTGATCGCCTACGCCAAGCTGCGCGAATTCCCCATCATTCCCTGCAATCTGTGCGGATCCCAGGAAAACCTGAAACGCAAGGAGATCAACCGCATGCTGGAAGAATGGGATCGCCATTTCACCAACCGCACCTGGAACGTATTCCGCGCCTTGTCGCACGTGGTGCCATCGCATCTGATGGACCCGGCGCTGATGGACTTCGCCGGCCTGCGGCCCACCGGCCGCGCCGATGCCGACGGCGACCGCGCTTTCGACGCAGAAGACTTCCCCCTGCCCGCTTTCTCCGAGGATGAGATCGAACACGAAATGGCCCCTGCGGACCATTTCGAGCCTATCGAAGCGACGCGGCTGGCAGGCCGCGACGTGGACGAACAGCACAGCAGGCCACGCGTGCGCAGGCCGGACGCCCGCTAGCACCCACCGACTACAGGTCTACCCACATGGCCCGCTGGACATTTGCTGCTCTTGCCCTGCTGCTCATCCCACTGGCGGTCTGGTGGCTGAGTCTGGAGCCATCGAACGATCGAGATTGGGCCGACGATGTTTCCCGTACCCTGCGCGGCAGCGTACACGGGTCCCTGGTCACACTGCATGACATCCGCGATTTCGACTGGCGCAGCGATACGGACTACACCGCGCGCTGGCACGACGGGACCTACGATCTGGACACCCTGACATCCGTGGACATGGCACTGTCCTACTGGATGGGGCCGGCCATTGCCCACACCCTGGTGTCCTTCGGCTTCGCGGACGGACGCCATCTGGTGTTCTCCGTCGAGATCCGCCGGGAACGCGACGAAGCCTTTTCCACCCTGGGCGGCTTTATCAAGCAGTTCGAACTGGCCATCGTCGCCGCCGAAGAGCGCGACATCCTTCACGTGCGCGCCGGCCCCCGGGGCGAGCAAGTCTTTCTGTACCCGGTCAGGCTGCCCGTCCCCGCCATGCGCGCCCTGTTCCTGTCCTACGTGGAACGCGCCAACCAGCTGGCAGACGAACCGCGCTTCTACCACACGCTGACGGCCAACTGCACGACCCTGGTCTACGACATGGTCCGCCCACTGGTTCCTGGCCTGCCGCTGGACATCCGGCTGATCCTGTCGGGCTATCTGCCCGAATACCTGTACAAGCACCACGGTCTGGACACGAGCCTGCCGCTGGACACCTTGCGCGCCCGGGCCGATATCACCCGCCGCGCCGCGCAGGCGGGGCCAGCCCTGGAATTCTCGCAGCGCATCCGGACCCCGGAACCGAGGCACGACCCGACGCGGGACACCCCCGCGCAATCCTCATGAGCGCCCTGGATACCGCCTCGCTGGCGCGCACAAGCCGCTGCGCGCGCTGGTTCGTCCTGCTGCTGGCAGCCAGCCTGCTGGCCGGCTGCGCCGGTGTCCGGATCCGCCCCGTCAGCACCCAGGATTTCATCACCCAGCGCCGAGGCGACATCCTCAGTTCCAACGCGCTCAGTATCGCCGCCCGCGACGCCCTGTCCATCGTCGGCCAGGATCCTGCGCCCTGCCGCCGGGATCCAGCACCCTGCATCAAAGCCCTGTCCAGCCCTTCGGGACTGGCCACAGAACAGCGGCTCTCGGCGCTGGCGGAACTCTGGCTGGCCCAGGCCCTGAACGAGGATGTCCCCGACAGTGCCGCCGGCCTGGACACCTATCTGCAGGCGGCCCGACAGGCATACGCCTATCTGTTCCATACCGCACGGCCACCGGCCCTGCGCGCCTTCGAGGACCGCCAGACCCAGGTGCGCGACTACTACAACTACGCCACTCAACAGGCTTCCCTGAAAGCCTACCGCCACTACCTGGGGCATCCGGCCGGCACCCTGCGCGGCGGGGCCATGCTGCAGACGGCAGGCTGGCGGCTGTGCATCCACAACACCGATGTGCGCCTGCCCGAAGACGCGCACCTGCCTGACGAACTGATTCCTGCCAGCACGCTGACGTTCAAGGGCCTGCGCAACATCTATCGCCGCGATGGCCTGGGCGCCGAGCTGGTCACCGTCACCCGATCTGGGCAGCAAAACGCCGCCGATTTCCCACATCCATGGAGCGAGCCTGCTTTCCCGGCCGTGAGTGCTGTCCTGTCCTTTCCGGGAGACGACCTGGACACCGTTCTGCACGCCCGAGAGGCCACGCTTACGGTCTACGACCCCTACCGGCACGATGCGGTCCACCTGGCCGGAAACTCCGTGCCGCTGGCAGCCAATTTCACCTCTGGCTACGGCCTGTGGCTTGCCCGTTCCGACTTCGCGGTCCAAGCGATCCGCAATGTCCTGGGCGGAACCAACGGCCTGCAGGCGCCACACATCTACCTGCTGCAACCGTACGACCCCGAACGGCGTATCGTCCTGATGCTGCACGGCCTGGCCAGCAGCCCCGAGGCCTGGGTCAACGTGGCCAACGAAGTGCTGGGCGACGAGGAACTGCGCCGCAATTACCAGATCTGGCAGGTCTACTATCCCACAGGCCAACCCCTGGCCTACAACAACCAGGCCATCCGCCAGGCGTTCCAGGAAACCCTGGCCCATTTCGACCCCGAACGCACGGCCC
>Ga0265295_1001423_pt1 | contig 42103 bp, 44 predicted proteins | sample Munlansysbiofilm_FD_192503 | JGI IMG/M metagenome (GOLD analysis project Ga0265295, IMG submission 192503) | Leachate microbial communities from a municipal landfill in Southern Ontario, Canada - Methane capture system biofilm | ecosystem: Engineered > Solid waste > Landfill > Unclassified ... | reverse complement strand
AGCAGCTGCCTGGTCACCGAGAGTGTGCGCCTGGCCGACTACTGCATCCTGATAGCCGAGCCCACCATCTTCGGAGCCCACAACCTTGCAATGGTGCACGAGTTGGTCACGTTGCTGGGCAAGCCAAACGGTGTTGTCCTGAACAAGGTTATGGAAGGGGCGAACCCCTCCGAGGAGTTCTGCAAGAGGAACAACATACCCATCATTGGACGGATACCCTTTGATAAGGATCTGGGCACTCTCAACTCCGTGGGTAAGATTGCCGCCAGGGAGGACAAGCGTTACCACGATGTCTTCTCCACCATATTGAAACGAGCTTTGGAGGAGGTCCAACCATGAAACAACTCTTGATCCTCAGCGGTAAGGGCGGAACAGGAAAGACCACCATCGCCAGCGCCTTCATCAAGCTTGCCGAGGCAAAGGCATTTGCCGACTGCGATGTCGATGCTCCTAACCTCCACCTGGTCATGGACCCATTCCCTACAGAAAAGATTAGCGACTACTACGGCCTGGATAAGGCGGTGATAGATCCCGAGCTCTGTACCAACTGTGGCATCTGCAGCGATGTATGTCGCTTCAATGCGATCGAGGTACAGGAGGGGCAACATATAGTCGATGCCATCTCGTGTGAGGGGTGTACACTCTGTGCATACCTCTGTCCGGAGAAGGCCATCACCATGGTGAGGGCAAAGGCTGGGGAGCTGAAGCTCTACAGCGACAACAATACGCACTTCTCCACCGCCACCCTTGCAATGGGCAGCGGCACCTCAGGGCTGCTGGTCACCCAAGTAAAGAAGCAGCTCAAGGACGTGGCCTTGGAGTCGGAGTTTGCCATCATTGACGGATCGCCTGGAATCGGGTGCCCAGTCATCGCCTCCCTTACCGGAGCTGATTTGGCCCTGATAGTCGCTGAACCCTCCATTTCAGGGTTCAGCGACATGAAGCGAATCATCCTGACAGCTGCCAAGCTCGGGGTTCCCATCGCCGTCTGTGTCAACAAAAGCGACACTAACGACGAGCTCACCGCCAAGATCGAGTCCTTTTGCTGGAAGGAAGGGATTTTCTTTGTAGGAAAGATACCCTTTGACCCTATAGCCATCAAAGCTGTCAATGAGGGTAAGACCGTCATTGACTACCCATGCATAAGTGGAACAGCAACACGGGAAGTCTATGCAAAGACGGTGCAGATGCTCAAGGAGACAATACGAAGATGAAGATTACAGCCCTTGTAGAAAACACCTCGTGCAAAGAGGGGATCGGAGCCGAACACGGCCTCTCCCTTTTCATCGAGGCTGCTGAGAAGACAATCCTCTTTGATACCGGGTACTCACCCCTCTTTGCCAAGAATGCAGAGACTCTCCAGGTTGACCTCGCAGAGGTCGACCTGGCTGTCCTCTCCCATGGCCATTATGACCATAGTGGCGGTATCAACACGTTTTTCACCAAGAACAGCACAGCTCCCATCTACCTGAGGAAGTCGGCCTTCGGGCCCTTCTATTCCCAACGCGAAAATGGTGAGTATGGCTTCATCGGCATCGATGAGGGGCTCATCACCAGCAACCGTGTCATCTTCACAGGAAAGCAGACCCCCCTCGGGGATGGAATTTCACTCTTCTCCAACGTCAGGGGGGAGCGCTTCTTCCCCACAGGGAACAAGAGCCTGCTCAAGAAGACAGAGGATGGCTATATCCAGGACGACTTCTCCCACGAGCAGAACCTTGTCATTGAAGAGCAGGGGATACGGTTGCTGGTAAGCGGATGCTCCCATAGGGGCATAGTGAACATAGTCGATCACTACAAAGCACTCTTCGGACACTACCCTTCCCACGTCATCGGAGGCTTCCACCTCTACAACCACAGGACGGGAAAGCCCGAAAGCGAAGAGACCCTGCACTCGATAGCCCAGGCCCTGCTCCAAAGCGGGGCTACCTACTACACCTGCCACTGTACCGGAGAGGAGAACTTCCAAATGCTGCGCTCCTTTATGGGGGAGAAGGTGGAGTATCTCAGCGGTGGAAGAACCTTGGATCTGGAGGCTGCACAATGAACAATGACAAAGAAGAATATGACTTTCGCGCCCAACCCCACAAGCTGAGCAACATCAGGCACATCATAGCGGTGGTAAGTGGCAAGGGCGGGGTCGGCAAGTCACTGGTGACCTCCATGCTTGCCACCACCATGCAAAAAAAGGGGTACAAGTGTGCCATCCTTGATGCGGACATTACCGGGCCCTCAATACCCAAGGCATTTGGCCTGACCAAGAAGGCAACCGGGGAAGAGGGATCCATAACCCCTGAGAGCACAGAGAGCGGCATCAAGGTGATGTCCATAAACATGTTGCTTGAAGATGAGGGGCAGGCGGTTGTCTGGAGGGGCCCCCTCATCGCCAATGCGGTGAAGATGTTCTACACCGATGTCGTGTGGGGGGAGCTGGACTACCTGTTCATCGACATGCCCCCCGGCACAGGAGATGTCCCCCTGACCGTATTCCAGTCCCTGCCTGTCGATGGCATCGTCATGGTGACCTCTCCTCAGGAGCTGGTCTCCATGATAGTATCCAAGGCGGTGAACATGGCGGAGCTGATGAACATCCCCATCCTGGGTTTGGTGGAGAACCTCTCCTACTTCCTCTGTCCTGACAATAACAAGAGGTACCAGGTGTTCGGCGAAAGCCATATCGACGCCATTGCCGAGAAGCATAACCTCGAGGTATTGGCAAAAATGCCTATTGACCCTAAAATCAGTGAGGCTTGCGATGCGGGCCTTATCGAAAGATATGACGTCCCCCATCTGGAGAACGTAGCGAAAAAACTAGAAAACTTGGAGTAACCTATGTTGAAAATTGCAGTTGCGAGCGACAACAAGAGTGTATCGGGCCACTTTGGCCATTGTCAGACCTTTGAGATCTTCGAAACCGAAAAGGGTGCGATCCTCAATGAAACTTCAGTGGGAAACCCTGGGCACAAGCCTGGATTCCTGCCCAACTTCCTCAATGATATGGGTGTGAACGTCATCATCAGCGGTGGTATGGGTGGTGGTGCTGTTGAAATCTTCAACGAGCACAACATCGAGGTCATCGTGGGAGCCAAGGGCACAGCCAAGGATATGGCAACTGCTTATCTCAACGGCGAGCTGAAGAGTACCGGCAGTGTATGCCACGAGCATAACCACCCTGATGAGTAGGGGTATGCGCATCCGTTGAGATGGTAAAACATTGAAATATTGGTCTGCACAAAGAGAGAGGCTGTTCCAGTCATATGGACCAGCCTCTCTCTTTGTTCGTACGTGTATATCCCATCACCTCTATTCGCATAAGATTATTTTCTTTTGCATCCTTGACGGCAGACGTGGTTACGACAAAAGGAGTGATTAGCGAGAGGCTGTCCCCCTGGCAAGAGCCTGATGTTCAGAGCCAATGATGGTGAGGGAGCTGCGCCCCTCTGTTTGCCCATCAAGGGGGCTCTCCACCTGGAAGGAGGAGTACGTGATGCCGCACTCCCTGGCAAAGGAGAGGCACCGGCCCATACTATCATGTACCTGTGAAGGCTTATGGGCATCACTGTTGCAGATCACCTTGAGGGTCGTCTCTGCGGCAAGCTTCCAGAACTCATGGTGGGGATAGGGGTATCTCTTGCCGTAGGAGGTCTTGACCATACCCTTGCGCATCCCGTTTCCGTTGATCTCCAAGGCGACATCATTGGCGATGGCACATGCTATGATGTCCTTCGAACAGGCGATGGTCTCCTCGTCCCACGCTCGGTAGGAGTGACAGAATACATCAGGGTGGGCTCCAAAGAGGAAAAGACCACTTTCAAGGCCGTCAAGGTAGAGCTTGGTGTAGGCAAAGAGGTCCTCCTTGGTGATGGGGTTCCAGAATATGGAGTACTCATCGTCAATGTCCAAGGAGAGGTCATGGATTGCAAAGAAGAGATAGTCACTCTCCTCCTTCAAGGCTTCATAATAGGAGTCATAGCGGGGCAGGTAGTCACATTCATAGCCGCGCAGGACTTCCAGTCTTCCAGCAAACTCCCTTTTGGTCTCCTTGCAATCCTGAATGTAGGATCCAAGCACCGAAAAAGGCATGCGGCTGCCTCCCCAACGATTGTCGGGTACTGGACAGTGTTCGCTCATTCCGAGCACCTGCAGGCCCTGCTTTAGGCCTTCTTGGGCATATTCGGTGACTTCACCAAATCCGTGGCCACAGTAGTAGCTATGTGTATGGAGGTTTACCCTCTCCTGGGTGTAGGTTTGTATATTCATAGTGTACAGGTATATAGTATCGGATATTGGAGAGATTTATTCAACATGGGGCAAGGAGAATTTGTTCAAACTACCCGAGAGGGGGACTGTAGATGAGAAGAGATCAGAATAGGTCAACACCATTACCTAAAGGACATGTTCCCATGGTAAACAAGCGACCAATCAAAGGGATATGGCATTTGCGATGACCAGTGCAATTGTCTGATACAGTATCGCTTTGCCATCACCCAAAGATAGGGATGGCCAACCGGGGGGGGTTGGCCAGAGCCCATACCTTACGAAGCAAGTACTGACATTTTATTCTATGCGAAAGCTATTATTCTATATCATCATCTTCATCGGATTGGCCATCATAATCCGCGCCTATAGTTTGGATAGTGCCATCGTTTAGGAGCACTATGGAATGTTGGTAGGCTACATCAAAAGCCTGTATGCCGGAAATATCGGGAACCTGGGTAAAGGTATCCCGGTCATCAGTATCCGCGAGGCCAAGCTCTCCTTCTTCATTATCCCCTGTTGCCCACAGGGTGCCATCAGTTTTAAGAATCATGGAGTGGTACTCTGAAATGGCTACGGCCTGTACATCAGCAACATCGGGAACCATAGTAAAAGTATATATGTCACTGTCATCTGTATCTCCGATACCAAGTCCACCATTTCCATTATACCCTGTCGCCCACACTGTTCCATCATTTTTTAGAACCATACTATTGTCCCATGCAGCATCAATGGCGATAACGTCAGTAAGACCGGGAACCTCTGTAAAAGATGTTACTTCATCTACATCTTCACCCAGACCCAGTTCACCATAATCATTATCCCCGGTAACCCACACGCTGCCGTCAGTTTTAAGAAGTATGGAGTGGTCTCCTCCAGCAGAAATGGCCTTTACCCCAGCAACATCAGAAACGTGCACAAAACTGTTTTGATCTTCACTAGTGCCAAGTCCAAGTTGTCCGTCAAAGTTACTTCCAGTTACCCAGAGTGTGCCATCATGCTTGAGGACCATGGTGTGCGCAACTCCAGCAGATACCCCCTTTATATTAGAGATGCCAGGGACTTGCACAAACCTATCTTGATCAGCTGTGTTGTCAAGTCCAAGTTGGCCGTCATCATTACGTCCAGCTACCCAGAGCGTGCCATCAGTCTTGAGGATTATGGTATGGTATGCACCAACAGCAACGTCCATCACATCACTGACCAGAACCTCTGTAAAGGCAGTTCGATCATCTACATCCCCAAGGCCAAGCTGTCCATATGCATTATCGCCTATCGCCCATAAAGTGCCATCTTCCTTGAGAACCATAGCATGGTAATCACCAGCAGCAACGATAGGATCGACGGCATGAGCCATCCCTGAAAAGAGGTCACAGCCAGCAACTACGAGAATAATGAGGGCAATGACGGGAATACCAATAATCCTGCCATATCTGTTTTTTTTCATTCCATGCTCCTTGTACACACCCACAACAGAACAAGAGCTTCTGCGAACTTGATGAGGGTGAGTTATTCCTTTTTTTGATTACATATATGGTGTAATAACATCTCTCTCTTGGCCTTGTCAATGTACATGTGGTCAGAGAATCTTCATGTCCTTCCATGACTATCCAGCAACCTTATCTTATACGTTGAGTTACATTATTACCCTACAATAAAACACCTCCAAACAAACACACAGATGTAAGCTCTTGTAACAAGAAAGAAGATTTTAGTATTGCTCGTTGCATAAAAAGTCAGGTGGTCAATAGTTGTCACTCTATTTGAGGAAGGGGTTTTCGAAGGAATGCCCCTGAGTCTCCTTGCTCATACACAACACTCTTACCCTATACAGGAGCCGAATCCAACTGTCACTTGGAACCAGGCCTTCGCTTCGGTTCATTGATCAATGTTACCCCTAGGATCATCAAGCCCCCTGCAAGCAGCTGCATGGTGATACTCTCATGCAGGAGCGCTACAAAGAGCACTACAGCGAATGTGGTCGATATAGCTCAGGATCGTCACCTGCTGGCCCTTGAGGTGGGCAAGGGCTGAGAAGTAGAGGTAATACATCACCCCAGTATGGAATAATTCCAATTCCTGGTTGATGAGCCGGTATCTCGTAGCAGGCCCAGAGTCTTCACCACACTCCCAGCAGGAAATCGATGATATGCTGGTGAACTATGCCACTTCTATTTCTTAGGATGGGATCCATACTGAGCACATACTTAGGGTGGTTGTCTTGTATTGCCTCCAGTACACCAAACTCCCGTTCTTCTGTTTCAGGTGAGGCTAGCAGGTACGTGACCTGCACATAGATCTTTTCCTCTTGCTTGAAAGCCACAAAGTCAACTTCCTTAGTTTTCTGTTTCCCTACCCTTACCGTAAACCCTCTCCTGAGCAGTTCCTGACAGACAATATTCCCTAGAGTTTGGTGTATGGTAGTACGCCCTGATCCCAACAAGGCTTCTCTAAATCCATGGTCGGTAAGATATATCTTCTCTTGGAAGGACAGCAGAGCCTTCCCTGCAATATCATAACGAGGGATACTTTGGAAAAGGAAGGCTCGCTTGCCGTACTCAATATAATTGTAGAGGGTTTCCATGGATAAGGTATGTTTCTCACTTTTCAGATACGCTACAATGCTTTGAGCTGAGAAGGTGTTGCCCATATTGGCCATAAGGAAGAGGATTATTCGGCGTAGCAGCTCTATGTCACGAATATTTTCACGCCGTGCAATATCCTTGATGATGATGGAATCAAATATATCCTCAAGGTACTTAGTCGAAGCATCCTCATTCATTGCAACCTGATACAGAAAGGGCATACCCCCACGCTGGAGGTAGGTTTGGAATGCTTCCAGCTTGGAACCTTCACAGGTCGGTAACACTTCTTTGAAGGAAAGAGGGAAAATAGGAAATTCGACATATCGGCCCCCTAGGTAGGTTGCTAATTCACCTGACAACAAAGTAGCGTTCGAACCTGTGATGTAGATGTCGCAAGCGAAATCTATCATGCAGGAATTTACCAACTTTTCCCAACCTTCCAACTCCTGTACCTCATCAAAGAATAGATAGACTTTCTGGCCCTGTTCAAGCTCATTTTGGATAAGGTGGAGCATCACAGATTTACCACAGCGCCTGATACCGGTAAGAACTCTTACTATATCCCTGTGGAAAAAAGGTCTGAACTGCCCCATATACTCATTTCGTTAAATATACTTAGAGACTCCTTAGTAATCCGAACAATGACATCTATTTGAGTATCGTAGGGTTTCTTGATGCTTTCAACCGATTACTCTGCATAGTAAACCAAAACAATCCATGTATATAGATTACTTCATACGGTAATTTAAAACATAGAACACAAAACGATTACTTTATACCGTAATTCATAAGAATAAAACAGAATGATTACTCCATACAGTAAACTATCAATACCTGCATAGAGAGTGCTTCGATTTCTTCCTATGTATGCTGTATTGAATGGATTCTCTAACCTTGATCCCAAAGGACCTTGTGTCAGGTAATGCCAGGCCTTCGCTTCAGTTCGTTGACCAATGTGGCCCCCAGTATCAGAAGTCCGCCGGTAAGCTGCAACATGGTGATACTCTCCTGCAGTACTGCTACCGATAGCACCACAGCAACTATCGGGTCCACATAGCTTAAAATGGCCACCTGCTGGCCCTTCAGATGGGCAAGAGCTGAGAAGTAGAGGTAGTACATGACCCCTGTGTGGACTACTCCCAGGATCAGGAGACTTATAAAGCCTGTTCTTTCCAGCTCAAGGATGTGGAAGCCCCCGACTATATAGGTGTACGGAAGCAGAACGACAATGGCAGCGGCAAACTGGATCCATGTACGTGTCAGGCCGTCGATCTCCCCTGTTGCCTTGTTGGTCAAGATTACCAAGGCATAGAGAACCGCGGCTCCGAGGCCAAAGAGGATGCCGATCAAATCGTTTGATCCTCCCCCTGACACCCCTATTATCAGGACAAGACCTGCAGTTGAGACCATGAAACAGAGTATCTGCTTTCTCGTGAGCTGTTCCTTAAAGACAAAGAAACTGCCTACTACCATAATGCCCGGGGCAAAGTAGTAGCTCAGAGTCGAAAGCGCCACACTGGTGAACCTGTAGGCTTCAAACAGCAGGATCCAATTGAACCCCATCGCGGCTCCTGCAAAGAAAAGCTTGCCCAGCTTGGCCCTGTATTGTGAAAGCCCGGACAATCTCCCGCTGGCAAACATGAACACCGATAGGACCAGAAATGCAATGACGCCCCGCCATAAGGCAATCTCGGCCGAAGGCAAGGGTATGTATCTCACAAACACCCCGATGGTGCCGAAGGCCACCATCGCTGTGATGATCTGTATCCGTGCTATTATTTGGACTCGTTCAGTATGTTCAGGCATTGGCATTAGGATATACGGAATAGGAAGAGCAATCAATCATCATTGATGCATGATGTGCGACCATTCCCACCACTTCCGCCTTGTATTCCTGGTTTCATTACTTGGTTTTGCATTGCCTTTAGGCCTTCACATCACTATCTTGTATGAAGAGAGGTTCCCCATGCTTAAGGAAAAGACCATTGCCATGATAAGCGATTTGCTTTCGGACAGTGCAACAGAGATATCACAGACGTGCTCAACGAGAAACAGTGTATTGAATGTCTATATGGGCTCAGGTCTTCCCCAATTGCAATTGGACCTGTTCAAGCCGATCCTCTTGGAAAACTATGCCTACCTCTGTTCTTTTATTTCAGATGAAGAACTTCTGGACCTATTGTACAGGGAAATGACAGAAATCGCAGCCAGCCTTGAACTCGATGACAAAGAGTTCCAACAAACCAGGGTCCAGGAATACTCTGATGCACAAGATGCTACCAATCTGTATACGAAATACTGCATGTTCATAATCCGTCATAAGGCCAATGCCACCAAAAGTAACGCCCTTGAGGAGTTCGATCATAAAAAACTCTCAAGCAATACACTCCTTACCCTCCAGCTCAAGGCCCAAAGGATGAGGGAAGTGGCTCAAGCTCTCTGAACAACTATATGCAAAGCAAGAAATTGCTATTGTTTGTGAAAATATTCTCTTTTTTTCCCTTTTTTGTCTTCCATGTTATTGACTCACAGGAGGAAATACCCAATTATGGGGCTACATTTCAAAGCTTGGGGGGAGATGATCAATGGTAGCTCAAATCAGCACATACATACCTCTCCTCTCTATTCCAGCCTAACCACAGTTGTGCCGTGCCTTGTCTTCAAGGCCTCTTTTCTAACCACCGATCCAGGGTATGGCGTATGCTGTCCTGGACGGGCAGAATCCATGGTAGAGGAGGTTTTGCTATGAGCAGACCTACCAAAAAACATCTCTTTGTCTCCCTAGTGCTATTCGTCCTGACCCTCTTTCTCGTCACAGGGTGCAGCAAAGCTGAAACCAATGAGAAGAACACCACAAAGAGCAAGAAGCTCTATGTCTACAACTGGTCATACTACACCCCAGACTCCGTCATCGAAGCATTCGAGAAAGAGTATGGAGTTGATGTGGTCCTCGATTACTTCGCCTCAAACGAGGAGATGTTCGCCAAGCTCAAGGCCAGCGGTAATGCAGGCTACGACATCATCTTCCCTTCAGGGGACTATACCTCCATCATGATGCACGAAGGGATGCTTGAGAAAATAGACACGACCAAGATCCCCAACCTGCAATACATATCGGATCTTGCCATTGAGAAAGCTACCTATGACCCGGCGATGGAATACTCGGTCCCCTACTACCTGGGAGCATCCGGTATCGCTGTAAACAAGAAGATGGCCAAGGAGTATGAAAGGACTTGGAACATCTTCGCCAACAAGAAGTTCGCTGACCGCATGGTCATGATGGACGACATGCGCGAGGTACTTGGCGATGCCCTCGCCTACCTCGGCTACTCGGTGAACACCACCAGTGCAAAGGAACTCGAAGAGGCCCGAGTCCTGGTCAATACCAAGTGGAAGCCCAACCTCGTCAAGTTTGATGCCGAAGGGTTTGCCAAGGGCTTTGCCTCAGGCGAGTACTGGGTAGCGCACGGGTATGCCGAGGCTATCTTCGAAGAGCTCCCTGAAGAGAAATGGGACAATGTCGATTTCTTCCTTCCCCTGGACGGAGGGCCGATGTACATCGACTCGATGTGTATCCCCAAGGGAGCGCGCAACTATGATCTGGCCCTGTTGTTCATCAACTTCATCCATGAGCCGGCGAACTATGCCAAGTTCCTGGATCGATTCCACTTCCCCGCTTCGGTCAACACCGCTTCAGAAGAGTTCACCACCACCAAGCCGTTCTATACAGTTGATATGCTGAAGAACTACGAGCTGAAAGATGACCTGGGAGCCAACCTTGATATGTACAACAAGGCTTGGGAGAGCATCAGGTACGTAAATTAGCAATCATTGACCTAGAAAGAAATGCAGGGTACATTCATGGGTAAAGCGAGGCATCTATGAGCAGCTACACCCATGAAACCTACATTTCCCCCTTTACCTGGCGCTATGGCAGCCCTGCCATGAAGGGCCTTTTCAGCGAGGTGACCAAGCGTCGCCTCTTGCGAGAAATCTGGATCGCCTTGGCAACCGCACAGCAAAAAGCTGGCCTGGTGACCGACGAACAGCTTGCCGAGCTTATCAAGAACAAAGAGAACATCGACATCCAGCGAGCCTCAGAGATCGAGGCGGAGATCCACCACGACCTGATGGCCGAGATCAAAACCTTTGCTGAGCAGTGTCCCAAAGGGGGTAGCATCATCCACCTCGGGGCAACCAGCATGGATGTCCTGGACAATATGGACGCCCTGCGCCTTCGAAGCGCAACACACCTTATCATAGAACAGACCAAAGCCTTGCTTGCAGCCTTCGCCGAAAAGATGGAGGCTTATGCCGATGTGCCTTGCATGGCCTTTACCCATATCCAACCTGCTGAACCCACCACCATAGGCTACCGCTTTGCCCAGAGTGCCCAGGACCTCGCTGAGGACCTGAAGGCCCTCCAGGACGTTGCCGCCTCGATTAGGGGAAAGGGTATCAAAGGGGCTGTGGGAACCAGTGCAAGCTATGCTGAGCTACTCAAGGGCCGGGGAATGACTGCCTTTGAGCTGGAGAGTGAAGTAATGGAGGCTATAGGGCTGAAAAGCTTTACCGCCGCTACCCAGGTCTATCCCCGAAAGCAGGACTGGAGGATCATCACCGCCCTCTCAGGGCTCTGCTGCACGCTGTACAAGTTCGCCCTGGACTTCAGGCTCCTGCAAAGCCCCCCCATCGGAGAGTGGAGCGAGCCCTTCGGCTCTAAGCAGGTGGGCTCTTCTGCAATGCCGTTCAAGCGCAACCCCATCAACTGCGAGAAGGTCGACAGCCTCTGTCGCTTTGTAGCAAGCCAGAGCGAGGTGCTCTGGCAGAATGCCGCCTCCACCATGTTGGAGAGGACTCTGGATGACAGTGCAAACAGGCGCGTCACCCTTCCTGAGTGTTTCCTGGCTACCGATGAGATCCTTTCCACCACCACCAAGGTGGTGAAGGGGATGCAGATCCACCGCACTGGGGTCAAGCGTAACCTTGCCACCTACGGCCTCTTTGCAGCGAGCGAACGCCTGCTTATGGAGTTGGGCCGACGTGGTGCCGACCGTCAGGAGATGCATGAGCTTATCCGCCACTACAGCCTCAAGGCTTGGGCAGAGGTGCAGGAGGGAGAGTCCAACACCCTCGCTGAAATGCTCAGTGGCGACAAGACTGTCCGTTCCTTCATGCAGAAGGATGAGGTGCTCGCCTCCCTCAATGCAGAGGAGTATGTCGGTGATGCTCCCTTGAGAACTAGGATGATACTTGAAGAGGTGAAATCTGCCCTTAGCTGATGTAGATCAGGCCGGCAAAGATGAAGTAGTAGATTCCCATCCTTACGTACCGTATCAGACTCCCTAACAAGAACAGGTGTGGCTTGAGCTTCACCACCCCTGCAACGGTGCAGATGGTGGAGAATGGAAGGGGCGTGAGGCCGCTGATGACGATCGCCCAGACTCCATACTTGGTTATGAGCTCTTCAGCATGGGTTCCCGAGACCTTCATGACCCATCGCTTGATGGGAGGGATAAGCCCAACCAGACGCCCTATCAGGTAGGCGCTGACCGCTCCGGCCACCGAGCTGGTGCCCATGACAAGGATTGCCTGAAGCGGGTGCCAGGACATGACAAAGGCCCATATGAAATCAACGGAGAGGGGTACCACCAACAGGTCCACCAAGTAGACATACAGGGCGACCCCCTGCACCCCAAAATTAAGGACAAACTGATTCAATGCCTCAGACTTCCCTAGGGTGGTGAGGGACAACAACTTCATTCCCAGCAGATAGAGGGCAAGAATTGATACGGTAAAGGCGAGCGTTCGCCGTAGGAGGCGCTTCATATCCAGCGTCCCATCGTCAAGCATGTAGCTTTCTTTCTTGAAGAGGGGTTTTAATCGTTCAATTATTTTCATGGAGAACCTTGGCAAACGCAGAGAAGAGTGTTTTGGGCTCACCTGCACCTACACCCTGGAAGAGGGAACCTTTCCCGCCTCCCTTTCCGGAGATGGGATCCAACAAAAGTTTTCTAGAAGTGTTGAAATCCAGAAGGGTTGAGGCTTTTCCCCCTATGCCCACCAGCCACAGCAGCTTGCCCTTCTCCACTTTTGCCGCACAGAGGGCGAGATCCTCCACGTGGGAAAAAGCAGAAGCGACCTGTTTCATGTCGATGTCCTCTTCGACTTCCCATAGGACTATAGGAACATCGCCCAACCGGGCAGCCTTTGGTATGAGAGAGGCCAGCATCAGTGAAGCTACCCTCTCTGAACTCTTTGCCAGGAGGGACCTCTCCTGGGCCACCTGCTCCATGAGCTTGGTCTCAACCTCAAGGAGGGTGTCCCTCTGGGCAGAGTGCAGTGTGCATAGCCCTTCGACCAGGGCTCGGTTCTCACGTATGGAGGTGAGCGCCTGCCCCCCAACTGAGAAGATGAGACGAATATGGCCACGAAGCTTCTCCTGGCCTTCATACTGGAAAAGCCCGACCTCAGCCGTGTTTGCAAGATGCAGCCCACCACAGGCGGTAACATCCACATCCTGGACAACTACCAATCGGACCGTATCGCTTGCAACCTTCACAGAGCGCCTCAAGGCGAGCTTGTGGGCGTCGTGGAGTGACTCTTCCCTGTAATGGACGGGATGGGCTTCTCGTACGCTCTGGTTGACCAGGTCTTCCAAGGCGTAGCAGGTCAACGTGGGTATGTCTGAGCGGTCGGTCTCAATGGTGAGGATCTTCTCCCCCTGGTGCACACTCACCGTCCCTATGGAGTACCGGGAGTGCAGGATGCCACTGGCTATATGCTGGGCGGTGTGCATCTGCATGTAGTGGTAGCGGTGCTCCCAGTCCAGTGCAACCAGGACTGTATCACCAACGGCAAAGGTGGGACTCTCCACCTTATGCAGAATCTCACCACCGGTACCTTTTACGGTATCAAGCAGGGGACAGCCGCCAATGGTTCCCCTGTCACCGCTTTGGCCACCCCCTTCGGGATAGCAGATGGTCTTGTCGAGGATCACCCCGTCTTCGGTGATGGCGACGACAAGGGCTTCTATTGATTTCAAGTAGGGCTGTTCATAGTATACGGGCCTAGAGTTCATGGTCTTTCCTTAATCGATTCGATGCATGTTCAGATGGTCTTCCACTGGCAATGCAGTCTTAGCCACCGGTAGCTGGAACTTGAACCTGATGGCAATCAGGCGAATGATGAAGACCACCGCCGTGGTGATCAGAAACTTGGGTAGCAGGCTCAGAGCCGTCATCTCCAACAGGAGGTATACGATACCCCCCAGCAGGGAAGCGGTGGCATAGAAGTCGCTGGTGAGGACCGTCGGTACTGACCGGCTCATGATGTCCCTGACCATGCCCCCTCCTACTGCAGAGAAGACACCGCACAACAGCTGTCCCACCGGTCCCATGCCGTACAAGGCGCCTTTGGCCACGCCGATGGCGGTGAACACTCCAAGGCCCAAGGCATCGGAGAATAGGATGACCCTCCACCTACCCACAAACTTGGGGGCAAGGAAGAATACGGCGAGGCCGGTAGCTACGCATAGTATAATATACGAACTGTTTGTCAAAGCGGCAACAGGGGTTGCTCCTATCACCATATCCCTGAACATCCCTCCCCCGCATCCTACGGTGCAGGCAAAGACAACAACCCCAAGGATATCGAGTTTGCAGCGAACACCCTTGACTGCACCTGTTATGGCGAAGATGAAGGTACCGAAGAGGTCAAAAGCATAGATTACCGTATGTTCCATTAGCATGGGTTGAGAGTATCACCAATGGCAGACTTGTCCAAGAGAGAGAAGTTGGCTATCTTAGTAAAAGTGGAAAGGAGTACACAATGGCCATTATAAAATCAGCTTGGGAACTTGCCCTGGAGAAGACAGCAACTTTGGAGGCTGACCCTGTAAAGATACGCCGTGATCTGAAGATCAAGGAAGGACGCCAGATTGCCGCAACCTTCCTGATGGATATCGATGTCAATAAAGAGGATACGCAGGCGAAATATGACGCCTTTCCTGAAGAAGAGAAGCAGACTATCAGGGAGGGTATGGCCCTTACCCTGCTTTCCAACCTCGCACTTCCCAGGACTCCCCTCTTCAAGGAGGCCTTTCCAAACCTCCTTGCCTTGGGGACCATCATAGCCGAAGGTGATGAGCAGATCACAAGCCTAGTCTCTCAGGTTGAGGGGTTCTTCAGCCAGTACCTCCAGAACCAGGAGGATCTCATAACACGGATGAAAGAGCAGTTCGGCCCTCACCTTGAACAGAAACAGGCACAGATGCGCCAACAGTACGGACCCAACTTCGTCCTCAGACCCGAGCAGGATCCTGAGTTCATGAAGTTGCTGGACAAGAACCTTGCCCAGCTGGATGAGCAGTACAACGCCATCCTGGACCAGGCTAAGGACCAGCTGAAAGAGTTGTTGAAGATAGCATAGAAAAGAGAATCCTTAGCATACCAAAAGAAGAGGTCCGAAAGGGCCTCTTTCTATTTGGGAATATCAATCTCCTTATTGTTCATAGTAAAAATGGTTGTATCATAGGCATCTTGGGCATCAGATTTTTCTCCGTATCTGAAGCGATCGGTCTTGAATCCAAGTCTATCTAATAGTAGGGAAAATCACCATAAGGTGATATGATGAGAAAATAGAAGGAAGTACTTAATGCAATCCTTAAATACGTTGTTTACAAAAAGCTCCCTTGCATCCTTAGTTGCCTTACAAGATCTCTCTTCTTATGATCCTGTTATCAGAGCACATGTTTCTACTCCTGAGCTCTTGGAAAACCACGAGGTACTCGCTGAACTTTACCAGTTCATGGTTAAACACTACCGTAATGAGTATGTCTATCAGAATACATTATTGAACAAGCTTCTACTTGGCAGACATTCTACAAACACCACTACTGGATCTAATGTTGCTATTTTCTATCCAGAAAAATTCCAATGCATACATGTATCAGTGTATGACATCCAATCACTCGAATATACATATGGCAAGATTACCTGAAAATCCTGCAACATTGTAACCAAACCAATAGGTGCTCAGGACCATATGGTTAGAGAATTGCTTATAGTATCATCTTTGCCCCAACACAAGGGAGGCCGCCTGTTTCCAGACGGCCAACCGCTCATTCACTTCTCAACCCTATTCCCAGTACTTCGCCATTCTCTTGACCAAGGAAACCCTGTAGGCCTCCCAGTCAGTGATTGGTTTGGCAGCAAGGCCCTCTTCGCATGCGGCCTTTGCAACTGCAACAGCCTCATACTCGATAACCCTTGGGTCAAAGGGCTTGGGAACGATGTAGTTTCTGCCGAAGCTGAACTTCTTCCCACCATACGCCTTGGAAACAGACTCAGGAACAGGTTCCTTGGCCAGCTGGGCAAGAGCTTTGGCAGCTGCCATCTTCATGCCTTCGCTGATGATGGTTGAACGGACGTCCAGAGCACCACGGAAGATGAAGGGGAAGCCGAGCACGTTGTTGATCTGGTTGGGATAGTCACTTCGCCCGGTCGCCATGATGAGGTCGCTTCTGGTTGCCATGGCCAACTCGTAGTCGATCTCAGGATTGGGGTTGGACATGGCAAAGACCACCGGGTCCCTATCCATGGAGAGCAACATCTCTGGTGTTACACAGTCAGCTACGGAGAGGCCCATCAGGACATCAGCACCAACCAGTGCCTCTGCGAGGGTGCGAGCCTTGTTGTCGGTTGCAAACTCCTCCTTCTCAGGGGTCATCCCAGCGGTTCTTCCCTTGTAGACGACACCCTTGCTGTCGCACATGATGATGTTCTCAAGCTTGGCGCCTGCTGCAACAAACATCTTGGAACAGGAAATGCCTGCAGCACCGGCTCCGTTCACCACAATCTTGATGTCTTCCATCTTCTTCTCGACAAGCTCACAACAGTTCATCAAGCCTGCGGTGGCGATGATGGCAGTGCCATGCTGGTCGTCATGGAATATGGGGATGTTACAGCTCTTGATGAGCTCCTGCTCGATCCTAAAGCATTCAGGACCCTTGATGTCCTCAAGGTTGACACCACCGAAGGTCGGGCTGAGGGCCTTTACAATGGCAATGATCTTGTCCGGATCCTTTTCGTCCAGTTCAAGGTCAAATACGTCAATGTCTGCAAATCTCTTGAACAGGACACCCTTGCCTTCCATGACAGGCTTGCTGGCAAGCGGACCGCGGTCACCAAGACCGAGGATAGCGGTACCGTTGGAAATGACGGCCACAAGGTTGCCCTTGGAGGTATACTTGTATGCATCCTCTGGATTCTCTTCAATGGCAAGCACTGCCTTTGCCACACCAGGGGTGTAGGCAAGGCCCAGGTCATCGGCGGTCTGACAGGGTTTTGACGGTACTACCGACACTTTGCCGGGAACTCCATCAAGGCAGTGGTATTCCAGTGCCCTTCTCTTCAATTCATCTTGGTTTAGCATTACCAGATTCTCCTTATTCGTTCGTCTTGTTATTTGTTTTCAAAATCCCACTTGTAATCCATCTTGAAGCGGTCACGCAGGGTAACCATCACCTTCTGCAAGGATGGGGGAACAGGGCAGCCATGTTCCTTACGGAACTGCCAGGCCAAGTATTCCTTCTCACCAGCGGTGAAGATATAGTCTTCCCCCGGAGCCTTCTTGCTCGCCCTCAGCTCACGGCAGATTGTCCCTGCAATGGTCTTGAAGATGCCAAGGCCCATAAAGTGCTCGGGGTCGATCGCTATGAAGAAATGCCCAAGAGGATAGGGGATCGGATTATGATCGTCATCAAAACCGTTGAGGGCCTTCATCCAAGCGCCATCCTGCAAGGCTGCTGAGAGGATCTCCACCACAGTCGCATACCCAAAGCCCTTGTAGCCACCGGTGACATCACCGATGCCCCCTAGGGGTGTGAGAGCTGCCTTACCGGTGGTAAGGTCCTTGAGCACCTGCTGTGTATCAGTTAGGGTCTTTCCTTCGTTGTCGAGCACCCATCCTGCAGGAAGGTCCTTTCCAGCCCTTCCGTATACCTCGATCTTCCCTCTCTGGCTTACAGAGGTGGCACAGTCGAGTACAAAGGGGAACTCTTCATCAGTGGGGATGCCAAAGGTCAGGGGATTTGTACCCAGCATGTTCTCCACGCCGAAGGTGGGGGCAATGGAGGGTCTTGCGTTGGTCCCTGTGATGCCGATCATCCCGGCATCAGTTGCCATGGTGGCGAAGTAACCGGCAATACCGTAGTGGTTGGAGTTGCGCACAGCAACCATACCCACCCCATACTTCTTTGCCTTCTCGATGGCCATCTCCATGGCCTTGTACCCTGCAACATGGCCCATGCCGTTGTTGGCATCGAGCACTGCAGTGGCTTCACTGTCCTTCAGCACGTCAATCTTGGTTACAGGATTCATGATGCCGATATCGATGCGGTCGATATAGATCGGCTTCAGGCGCCCGATACCATGGCTGTCGATACCACGCTTGTCACTTTGGATCAGGACATCACCGATGATCTTCGCATCGGCGGCCGGAACTCCAGAGTGTATCAGAGCCTCTTCCATGAACTTCTCCATTTCAGGGAAACCTACCCAAGCACAATCTGCGTAATCTTTTGCGTACTCATCCATAAATTTCATATATTCCTCCTACTCTTGTATATCTGCTATCACTATCGTCAGACCCTCTGGGGTCTCCATCTGCTCCAGAAGAAGTCCGCCCTTCTTATCGGTAACCAGCACATCAACACGGTCAAGGCTGATGGTCTTGAAGTTCGAGACCACCCCGATCTTGTTGCTCGCTGCCACCACGATCACCTTCCCGACGGTGTGCTCTATCATTGCGCGGGTGGTCTCGGCCTCTTCCAGTATCGGGGTGGTAAGCCCAGCTGTCGGAGAGAAGCCATCAACACCGATGATAGCCTTGTTTGCAAAGACCTCGGAGACCAGAAGCGATGAGAGCGAACCCGATACAGAGTGGGAACGGGGACGGTAGACACCTCCGGCCAGGATGAGTCGGACATCATCAGAATCCTTGCAAATCCAAGGTGCATCCATATTGTTTGTAACTATGGTCAGTTTCTTGCCAAGGGCGGCAACACAACGGATGACTTCCAGTGTTGTCGAGCCGCTGTTGATATAGAGGGTGTCACCCTCCTCCACCATGGCGGCGACAACAACGCCAATGGCTGCTTTTTCAAGGGGAAACTCAGAAGCTTTCTGGAGGTAGTCAGGCTCGATGGGAAGATTCCTGCGTGCTGTCGCACCACCATGGGTGCGTTCGACAAGGCCTTTCTTTGCCAGCTGGTCCAAGTCCCGCCTGATGGTGAGTTCACTCACAGACAACTCTTCTGCAAGCTCACCTACATTGACGGTCCCATTCTGTTCGATCAGGGAGAGGATGTACTGGTGTCTGCCTGCTGGAATGGTTGACATGTGATACTCCATGAATGTTTTTGAACATTTATTGCTTCCACCTTCATAATACAACCACAAACATTCATATGTCAATGTAAATGCCCCTCTTTCGTACAGAAAGAGGGGCATATCACCCTAATGGGTTGGATTTTTAGAGAAACAGAAAAGGAGTGACCAAACCACGCCTTGGCACAGAGAAACCCGAGCCAAACGAGAAGCCCAGATATACACTTACGCTCAGAGCCCAGGAGCCTAAACCTGGCACCCACATCAATGCCTACACCCAGAGCATGATCGAGGGTTGAAGGCGGGGGCAATGAAGACAAATATGCTGACAAAGGAGGAAGATGACTCTCCCAAGGAGAAGGAAAGCCCTGTACACGTTTCCATCCCAACCCAGGAACGGCCGGGAAACCAGTCTAGGAAAGATCCAGGCCCAGGGCATCAGAGCCATCCGTCCAGCTGTAGCGAAGCGTTGAGCCGGCTTCCTGGGGCGACAGCACAGAGAGAACCAGCACAAATGACAAGCACCAGCATCACTGCTTTGTTATTCACAGCACACTCCTATCATCAGAACGGTAACGTATGCATTGAGTATCATAGGCCAACCAGAGGAGATCAACTGTTTTTCTTCCATGAACTTAGGAGAAACCCTCTCTCTCTAAACCGAATTGCAAGCCCCTCCTTTTCAAATAGAAGGAGAATCAATGCCGGTAGTAAACAGAAGGTGCGAACAGACCGTAGAAGGGAAAGGTCAGGGCCGAACCAAACGAGAATCCGATATACGCAGAGAGGTTGGCCGAAAAGCCCGGCTGTCGGGTCGAGTTGACCAGATGCAGAAGGGTAACATCCCCTAAGGTCCCTGCAATGATGCCCAGGTCCCACCGTTCGCTCTCAGCCAACCTGAATCTGGCGCCCACATCAAACCCTACCCCAAGCTGCTGTTCGGAGAAGCTCGACATCTGGTCAGAGCCTGAAAAAGTGTAGGAAGGTCCGATGGCAGCGTATCCTATCACCCCCCCTGCCAGGACAGTGTTGAAAGCGGGACCCATGAATGCGTGCAGGCTGGTGAAGGAGGGAGCTGCATCAAAGGAAAAGCCCAAACCCAAGTGAGTGGCTATTCCAACTTGTGAGCCATCAGGGAAGCCGAACCAGGAAAAATCGTATCCTATGGTATCGGTACTCCCACTGCTGAGAGCAAGCTCTGAGTTATAGGACCGGCCGTACATTATGGAGTTGTTGACCCAACTCTCCGGTATGGAAGCAAAGGCGGAACCACTGATGAGAACAAACAAACCGAGCAAGGAGAAAAACTTCTTATACATGGCAAACTCCTTTTCAATGATCCACAATTATCTCTTGATTATCATAAAGAAAACTGGTAAGGTCAACATTGACCCAAACATGGTGCCATACCCAAGTGGTTAGGGAAAGGTCTGCAAAACCTTCATACATCGGTTCGAATCCGATTGGCACCTCTAAACAGCCGTTGAGCAATCAGCGGCTGTTCCTATTGTAAAGGGGAATTCAGGTATCCGAAAATATCGGATACCTGCCAATGATGGGAAAATACAATCGCATCATCTATTGCAAGCATGCTCAGATTATCGCTGGTGAATACAACTTCAGCTCTCTAGGGTTTTCTTCTCTTGCAGAAACTCAATCAGCCCACCTACATTGGTACCAATAGAGTTCTTCAGGTTTTCCAAACAAATGGCATGCTTTGAAGCATTCTCGATAGCAATCGCTATCCTATCAAGAAACTGAACTGAAAACTTTAGCCTTGACTTGCTAGACCTGCCTCCAAGCTTATCATAGGAACCAATTCTATAAAGGGTGATATAGACAGTTCAGATCTATATTCCATAATACCCTGGTGCTCATGAATTGTTCTGTCAGGATGTTATACAGATTTAGACTGTTCTACAAAATCTGAAACGTCAAGAGTTTGAATTAGCTCCATAACATCACTAGTTCTGTGCATTTCGAACTTTTTCAGAATTCTACCTACGTGCGTTTTTACGGTGACCAGTTCTATACACTTCTTCGACGCAATCTCTCGCTGCTTCATTCCTTGCAGCAGTAGTTTCAAGACTCCTGTTTCTGCTGGAGTAAGAGTCATGAATGCCTGGGTAAATTGTTGGAGCGCTTCCTTGTAACTGCCCAGTTCCTTCATTTTTTTCCTTAGGACTGAGGCGGCATGGCTATGTATTGGAGAAGTTCGGTTATATGCATTTGTTATAGAGGTAATAATATTGGACATGGAATCGGTTTTCAGCAGATAATCCACTGCACCTGCTTCAAAAGCCGCTAGGATTCTCTCCTCATCTTCATGACAGGTAAGAATTACTATACGTATCTCAGGAAACCTCTGGTTGATAAGCCGGCAGTATTCAATACCGGCATTTTGGCTTTCCATCTCTATATCCATGAGAATAACATCAGGATGATGAATTTCAACTGCTTTGACCAGTTCAAAGCCACTACGCACGGAAGCAAGGACAGAGATATTAGGCTCATGATCTAGAATGCTGCAGTAAATTTGATTTAGCTCCAGAAAATCTTCAGCGATTATACAGCCTATCACTTTGTCAGGATTCATATTGCACCTCCGGGATATATATTTCCATTTTTGTATATCGGTCTATCACACTCTCGACTCTCATAGCTCCGCCGAAGGATTCGATAATCTGCTGGGAAAAAGAAAGTCCCATTCCCCAATTGCTTATCGAAGGCTTCGTGGAGAAGAACGGCTCAAAAATTTGTTTTTGAATAGCGGGATCGATTCCCTTCCCGTTATCTTCAATGCTGAAAATAATATAGTTGAGCTGTCGTTTGCAATGCAGCACTATAACAAAATCCTCATTGTTGCGTACTGCTTCCCTACTGTTGCTGATCAGGTTTCGAAGGACCTCCAGAAAATAGTATTCATCAATGCGTATAACTGCATCAGGAACTGTGTTTTGGATACGTATATCATTGAACTCTCGTTCGATCTTATAGGTAAGTGCCGATGTGCAGAGTGCCTTATAGGTGAAAGTAATCCGGTCAGGAAGGATATGGAGCGAACTTAACCGCTCAATGGTCCTTGTACAGATCGACTGGATGCTTTCCAGTTGCGCACTTCCTGAACCTGAGACGGCTCCTTGCTCTGCAAGCAGTTTTACTGCAATGAACTGATTCTTTATCGAATGGGAAAAAATCCTCAAGCCGGAGCCTGCTGTCCTCATTCGTGCCCTGAATCCAGACCGAAGCCGACGTGCATTTATTTCAAACGAGTTATAGACAATGCTCGTATAGACCAAGACACCAACCGACGTAAAGGAGAGAAAAAAGATAAGGGTGGCAATAAAAGGCGAATAAGGAAGACTGATGCGGTTTAATGTAGCAAATCGCCATGTATGAATCGAATGACTGGGGAACCAGTAGAAAAGCATAAACACCAAGATATGAATTGGCACTAGGCCTATGATGATCAGCTTTAATCGCTTGCGAAAGATCTTCGGTGTTTTTTGGTGAATCCAAAGCGAGAGAATGATGCTTGCAACAAGAGCCGCCTTAAAGAGGTAGTTCAAAAGCAGGTTCATAATTCTCAGCCCGAGGAGGACATTCTGCATTCCCTGAAAAACATTATCAGGTTTGAATGCATATTGAAGGAGACTAGGGTCGGCAAGGAGGATGAGGAGAGCTGGCATTGCAACAAGCAGGATTCCATTTTTCAGAAGTTCGCGTCGTGGATGCAAGGAGAGTGGGAATCCTATGGCACCTATCATATACAGCGCAATGCCAATATTCATCATTCGATACATTCCGAATATGGAGATATTCAGATAATAGTTAATCTTCCATACAAAGAGGTCCATGCTGATAAAAAGAGGGTTCTTTATAAAATTGGCGAAGGAGACATATTCAGTAAACAACATAAGGCCAAACAAGGCAAAGGCGAAACCTATGGGCATCATGAGAAACCACAATAGATTAAGGCTTTTCTGTTGGTAGAGTATGACTATACATGAAAAAATCAGATACACAACAATTAGGTACATCATAGTAATCCATCATACCATATAACCGCGGCATTCATACCGCGGTTATACGTTGGATGTATCCTAATTTTTACTCTTCCAGAAACTGATGCTGTTTTTCTTTATGTTCTTGATAAACTCTTCTGGAGTTGTTTTTCCGAATATGAGATCGTTGTCTGCTGGATAGAAAACGTTGGCAAACCACTCAGGGTAGAGTTGCATGGCCCCATCATAGGAGACGTGGAAATTCTTTGCATTGTCCAATAACGGCTTTACATCTGCTAATAAGGCAGGATACTCAGCATCATTCCGGGCGGCAATATTGACTGTATCCTTAGCAAGCTTTTCCGCATTTTCCTTTCTGCTGACAAACTTCATAAAAGATTTGGAGCCTTCACTGTTCTTTGCACCTTGAGGAATGGCAAATCCGATCAGGTACCCCTCAACATCCCCTGTGCTTCCAGCACCGCCGCGTACGGAGGGGAATGGATAGAAGCCAACGTCAAAGGAAGCAACCTGCTGTGCACGTGTTTCGGAAGGAATCCATGTACCGCAGAGAATTGATCCGGACTTATTAAGAGCCCAATCTGCCTGTGCTGCAGGGAAATTACTTCCTGAATAACCAGGTTGGAAGAATCCCTTTCCTCCGGAACTAAGTTCATGAACCATTTCAGCGGCCCTGAGGTAACCAGGATCGTCCCATACCTTGCCGGTCGGGTCGGATGCTGCCTTTTTCAGGTTCCCAGGTCCCATTACCCTGGTAAGGGCCCAGTAATAATAATAGGCATTGTAAAATGAAATGTTTCCATCCAGTGCAAGGGCGGGAATACCATTACCGACCAAGGTCTGATTTAGCTTGATAAACTCATCCCATGTTTTGGGAATTGAAAGGCCGTTGGCCTTGAACAGTGTCTTGTCATAAAAGAAACCGGAAGTAATGAATTCATAGGGGAAAAAATAAATCAAATCGTTTTTTGCATAAAGATTTATAAGATCCTCATTGAAAATATCCATCATCCTGGCTTGCCCCTCAGGGCCTTTGGTGTCATAGAGGAAAGCATTGAGCGGTTCCACCAGAATGCTATCATCCTTCAATAGCGCCCCTGATAGTTCGCTGAAGTCATGGTCAATAAGATCGGGCACATCCTTCATGAGAAACCGGCTTCGTATCTTGGTCAAGACATCTCTTCCTGCGAAGGAAATCTCAACCTTAATGCCTGTCTCATCCTTGAATTTAGCAGCCATCTCCTCCATGTAGAGTGCCTGAGGCTCTCCGGCATTCCACATCGACACATATTCGATAGTGTTGCTTTTTGCTTTTTCCTTTTCACCAGCAGCGAAAAGAGAACCGACTACTGCCATGGCAATAATGCTGAAAACTAACAGTTTCTTACTCATTCCTGTACCTCCAGATATTTTTTCATTCTTTTACCGCCCCCATGGTCATACCTGCCACAATTGAACGGGAAAGAAAAATGAACATGATAAAAGTTGGAATCACAACCAGGGTAAAGGCTGCAAAAAGCGATACCCAGTCTCCGGTGTACTGAAGACTTCCCTGCAAAGCATTTAGCCCCATGGATAGAGTATAGTTACTATCCCCACTAATAAAAGTAAGAGCCAGAAGGAACTCATTCCACAGACCGACGAAATTGAGTACGGCCGCCGAGACCAGGCCGTTTTGGGCCAGGGGCAGCATGATCTGGAAAAAGGTCCTGATAGGTCCGCATCCGTCAATTTCAGCCGCCTCTTCGAGACTCTTGGGAAGAGTTTTGAAATACCCGAGAAGTAGAAATATAGTAAAGGGAATCGATAGCGCAATATATACCAGGACAAGTCCTATTTTGCTGTTGATAAGCCGCAGATTGAACAGAAGGAAGAAAAGTGGTACTAGAAGGAGCTGATAGGGAATTCCCATCCCGAATGAGACAAGGCGGGTGATGGTCTTTTGCAAGGGGAACTCTTTTCTAGCAAGAACATATGCAGCAGGGGCGCTCACTACGATCAGGCCAATTACCGAAGGAATGACCACGAGTATTGAATTCAAAAAATAGCGGTTAAGATGATAGTTATTCCATACTTTCTCATAGTTACCCATATTCGGGGCGGCAACCAGTCCCCAGATATCCGAGAAAAATGAGTGGTTGCTTTTCAGCGAGCTATTGATAACCCAACTGAAGACAAATATGGAAAAGCCGCACCAGAGATAGATAACAAGACGGGATACTACATCCCATGTGGTAACATGTTTTTTGAATAATTGCACAGCTTGACTCCTAATATTGTATGTCATCACGCTTGGTCAGTCGAGTAATAACAAGATAGAACAGAACGACAATGAAAAACATAATCACACCCATGGCGGTGCTGTAGCCCATACGGTACATGGTCAGCCTTCTTCCAAAAGCGGTCATATACATGTAGGTTGCAAGGTTTTGTGCACCAGGTTGAGGTATATCCACTCCACCTCCCCAAGCATACAGAAGGGAAAATTCCTTTACTGCGGTGATGCACCAGTAGATGATTGAAGTAATGAGAACATCCCAGATCATGGGGATTTTAATGGTGAAAAAAATCCTGAATTCGGATGCCCCTTCGAGTTTTGCTGATTCAATCTGGTTTACGGGAACACGCTCAAGAGCTGATGAGAGAATCACAAAGTAGAAACCTGAGTACATCCATACTATTGCTACTAAGATCGCCCAAAAAAGAACATCGGGAGAGGTCCAGGTAGGTTGAATCATCCCAAGCCCGATGGCCTTGAGAAATCCATTCAAAAGGCCGTACTGCTGGTTATAGATAAAAGACCAGAGAATGGCTATGGCAACTGGGTTTATGATTGAAGGAAAGTATATAAGCCCGCGCATGAACTTTTTTCCCTTCAGATCGGTTGAAATCATTCCACTGAGAAAAAACGCAATCCCGAACGTCAAAGCACCACCAAAGAAAATGATGCCAAACGTGTTGGCCATCACCACCTTCCAAAAATGCTGATCCGAAAAAAGCTCTGTAAAATTTCCCAGTCCAATAAACTGCATGTTCGCAGTAAAACCATTCCAGTCAAACAGGCTAACATAGAAGGCCCTCAATGCCGGATAGAGAAACAGCAATAGGTATAACATCAAAGCTGGGCTTAGGAAGAGAATAATCATCCTGGTGTTCTTACGTTTCAATCACAACCTCCTTTAGGCTGATGATCTAAGTATAAAAGCGTAAATTCATATCCCACAAGTATCAATATAGTGCATTTTTTTCTCTCTTATTACCAAAGCTCCTACCAAAAGGTATGACTCAGTGTGATACCCTGCATAGAAGAGGGTGTAAACAGCCCCTAAACCAGAGAGATATCATGGTGCGGTATCATTGAAAATCCGCCTTTACCGATCGAAGTTCTCCCCCTACCATATAGATAAAGAATTAAGAGAGGAGCATCAGATGATTCGCATACAGGCAAGTGTCTCAAAAGGCTGGCTCAACAGAGAAGCCGGAATGAAGTTCAATGAAACATACTATTTCAATCCTATGGAACGGAGAGAGCAGGACCTGGAAATTGCGAAATTTCTTGATGAACGCTTCCCGAGATATAGGCTTTTCAATCTTGAATCAAACCTGGTGGCGCTTGAATACTACTCTCCACATCACCTGATGGTGGGAGCAATTCAGCCGAACTTGATTCTTGGAATGTTGCTTGGAGCTGACTTTATCGCCTATCCTGACAGGGATGCCGATATAAGTGAAAAGATACTGGCAGGGCTCAACTCCATTGCAGATCTGCCAACAGCTGAAAAACTGCTGCAACACCCTCTGATCACCCGGTGGCATAGCGAAATCATCAACTTTCGCCGGAGTGGAGAGCCCTCCGTCATTCCACCATTCTTCTGGGATACCAGCGGCAGGGTGAGTATTCATGGAGCCCTTACCAGTGCTCTGAAGTTTTTTGGAGAGGATCTGTTTTTCAAAATTTACGATGACCCTGATTTCATCAATGAATTCTTCGTGTGGTATGAGGATGTGAACCGGGCATTGGTGCATCATTTTGCAGAGGCTGCAGATCTTCCGGTACGAACGCTCCATATCGGTGAATGCTCAGGAACAATGCTAGGACCAGCCGAATATGAGGAATTCCTCATACCTTCGCTTAGGAGGTTTTCGGAAAAAATAGCTCCAGTCAGGCTCCACCATTGCGGAGATTGTACTCATCTCCTCCCCCTCATCGCCAAGAACACACAGCTAGCTGCTCTTGATACCGGTAACGGTACCCATGTCGCTGCAGTTCGTTCCCTGTTTGGGAATGAGTTCCAGCTTGACCTCATGCCTCCAGTCGAATTGTTTCTCGAGGGGGTCGATCCAGAAAAAATGAAATCTTGGCTTGAGCAGGTTCTTGAGGAGAACAGGGGGGGCAACCTTACTATAAACTACCATTTGGAACCCGGGTATGCTGAAGAGAACCATCTGATCCTTCATGATTTGCTGTATGATAAGAAGCTCCTGCAACCAGGACGAAGCCAATAACACTGCTCCTACTCAAAATACACCCCTATCCGGGCAGTACCTGAATAAGGGTGTATTTCGGGAGTTTGGAAAAACACCCAATGTTCATCCCTGATAGCATCCACTGGTCTGTTTCCCTGTACAGAAGGACTGACCTTGTGTTTGCCGATATCGGCAGGCTGTTATTTTGCACATGCGAGATTATTCGTATCCAGATGAAATCGCCTTTCTTTCCCCTACCCTATCGTATCTCTCACACAATCAAAAGCACTGCCCCATACCTCCCATCGAGACAGGCCTTCTCAATCCTTTTGTCAAAACGTTCCTTGAAGCTGCCGAAGGGGAATATTGTGCTCGATCCTACATAGGTGAAGCCTCCTGTGCAGGTATTCCGATAGAAGGTTTGCCTGTCCTCAACCGGCTCTAACCCAGCCACTCCTCGACTATTTCCATTGTGTCGAAGGGTCTGCTCTAAATCTACATGACCAGACACTACAAAAACCATATCGCAGTAGCAATGGGCCCCTCATAGAATGAAGGCTTCTGGGAAGGAGCATGAATGTCATGTTGCAATTGGGGCACCGTGGTAGTGCACAGGATATATAGGAGCTGGTTTGCATTGCCCTCAATTCTCAAAAAATACTATTATAGAGCTACATGAGTCCAGGAGGGGTCTCCCCCTCCTGGACACTGTTCATCAAAAAATCTTTCCAACTCTTCAGCTACCCCTATCGGCTCTTCCCGAGATAGGCAGCCCTGATATCCACATTCTCCAACAGCTCGCGCCCAGTGCCATGATTGGTTATCACCCCTGTCTCCATGACATAGCCCTGGTTGGCCGTCTTGAGAGCGACGTTGGCGTTCTGCTCGATGAGCAGGACGGTGACGCCCTCCTCGTTGATCTTGCGAATAATTGAAAAGATGTCCTTCACAACCAAGGGGGCGAGACCCAAGGAGGGCTCATCCATCATGATGACCTTGGGATTGGCCATGAGGGCACGCCCTACTGCCAGCATCTGCTGCTCGCCTCCGGAGAGGGTTCCGGCAAGCTGCCAATGCCGCTCCAACAGGCGGGGAAACAGTTCATAGACATGTTCAAGGGCCTGCTGCTCTCTCTTCCCGTCCTGAAGGTACCCACCTATCTTCAGGTTCTCCAGTGTGGTCAGGTTGGGGAATACCCTTCGGCCTTCGGGAACCAGGACAAGGCCCATCTCCACAATCTTGCGGGTGTCCATCCCGTTGATCTTCACCCCATCGTAGAAAATGGTGCCGCTGGTAAGGGGCACCAAGCCCATGATGGAACGCAAGGTGGTGGACTTACCGGCGCCATTGGCGCCGATAAGGGTGACGATCTCGCGCTCGTTGACATCAAAGGAGATGCCGTTGAGGGCCACGATACCGCCATAACATACTTTCAGATCCCGTATTTCCAATAGACTCATGCTTCTTCAACTCCCAAATATGCCCTGATGACGGCAGGATCGTTCTGAACCTCTGTTGCGGTTCCCTGTGCAATGGTCTTGCCATAGTCGAGCACATAGATTTTGTCAGATATGTCCATGACCAGGTTCATATGGTGCTCGATGAGGAATATGGTAAGGGAGAAGGAATCCTTGATCTCCTGGATGAAGAGCGCGAGCTCCTCAGTCTCCTTGGGGTTCATTCCTGCCGCCGGTTCATCTAACAAAAGAAGCTTGGGCCCTGTTGCCAGAGCCCTGGCGATCTCAAGCTTGCGTTGCTTGCCATAGGGAAGGGAAGAGGCCTTCTCGTCCCTGTGCATATGCAGGTCGACGGTGTGCAGAAGCTTGTCAGCCTCCTGGTTCATCATCAGTTCCTCTGCGGCATTGAGCTTGAAGGTCGAACGCAACATGCCTGCCTTGATATGGCAGTGCCTGGCGATCAGGACGTTCTCAAACACAGACAGGTCCTTGAACAGCCGGATGTTCTGAAAGGTCCTTGCCATGCCAAGGCGCGTAATCTTGTCCGGGGTGTTGATGACCTGCCTTTCGTTCAAGGTCTTGTACGTCCCGTTGTAGATCTTCTTCATCTTCGATCGGGGATAGTTCTCCCCAATGACGTGACCGTCGAAGGTCACCCGCCCGTTGGTAGCCTGGTAGCCACCGGTTATGACATTGAAGGCAGTGGTCTTACCGGCCCCGTTGGGCCCGATAAGTGCTGTGATCTTCCCTTCGGGAATCTCTATGTTGAGGTCATCGACAGCAACGACACCACCAAACTGCATGGTTATATGCTCTGTCTTGAGGAGGATATTGCTCATGCTGCACCTCCGTTGGATTTTCTGGTTCGCCTGAAGCGTCCTAAGAGACGGTCCCAGCTGAATTCGGTGCTGCCCATCAACCCTTTGCGGTAGACAAGTACCACCACCATCAGGAGGATGGAGAATATGACCATCCTGAAGCCGGTCCTGAACAAGGGGACCTGCCAATCTCCGATGAAGAGCGGCTGGTCAAAGAACCTCAACCACCACTCCTTTGCTGCAGTTACCAGGAAGGCACTGAGAATACTGCCTGTGACACTGCCGATGCCCCCGATGACCACAATGAGCAGGATGTCGTACGTCAGGGTGATGGAGAAGGTCTTGGCCTCGATGGAACGCATGTACATCGCCAGGAGCCCACCGGCGATGGCGGAGAAGAAAGAACTCACCACAAAGCTCATGGACTTGTGCTTGAACAGGTTGATGCCCATCGCCTCTGCGGCTATCTCATCCTCACGGATGGCCTTGAAGGCCCTTCCGTAGGAGGAGTTTATCAACAGCAGGATAAAGACTATGCACAAGGTTACCACAATGAAGGGTGTCAGCAAGGAGGGTATCAGGCCCCAGGCCATCTCAGGAAAGTTGGGGATCTTGTTCAGGCCGTAGGAGCCGTTGGTGACCCGGTCGAACTGGGGGGAGGAGAAGATGGCACGCACAATCTCCGAGAGCCCCAAGGTGGCTATGGCCAGGTAGTCGCTCTTCAGCCTGAGGACCGCAACACCTACAATGGCTGCAATACCAGCGGCAAGCAAGCCTCCAAGCAGCAGGGCGATAAAGGGAAAGACACTCTGCACAAAGGCAGGGGACTCGGCTACCATCATCTTCAGCGCCCTGATGCCGGGGTGCACCCCATTCATATAGTAGACACCATCAAGGCTCTTGACCGGGATGATGAGGATGGCGGTGGTATAGGCACCGATGGACATGAAGCCCGCCTGCCCTAGGCTGAACAGCCCGGTAAAGCCATTGAGCAGGTTCATGGAGACAGCTACAAGGGCAAAGATGACGCCCTTCTGCAGCACTGATACAAGCATGCCGTGCTGGAGGCGGTTGGCGCTCAGCCAGTAGAGGAAGACGACAAGCAAGGCGAAAGTTATGGTGGTTAGGAGGGTATTTCGTTTAATCTTCATGGCTACACTTTCTCCACATTCTTCTCACCGAAGAGGCCTGTCGGTTTCACAAGCAACATTATTATCAGCAGGAGAAAGGTAAAGGCATCGGAGAAGGTCGAATAGCCAAGGGCTATGAGCAGCGTCTCTACGATGCCGATGAAAAAACCTCCCACCACAGCACCTGGGATGTTGCCGATGCCTCCGAAGACTGCGGCAACAAAACACTTCAAGCCGGGCAGGGTCCCTGAGAAGGGGGTGACCGACATGCGGTCGGTGAAGTAGAGGATCGATCCTATGCCAGCGAGCAGGGACCCGATGGCAAAGGTGACCGAAACGATGCGGTCGATGTTTATGCCCATCAGCTTGGCAGTCTCGAAGTCCTTGCTGACAGCGCGCATGGCCATGCCGGTCTTGGTCTTGTTGACCAGGATCATCAGGATGACAACCAGCACGATGGTAAGGATGGGGGTAAGTAGCGTGACAAAGGAAGCGCTGAGCTCCCCTATGCGGAAGATCCTCTTGAGATAGGGCAGTTCGGGATAGCCACGGGGAATTGCAGTAAAGACGTAGGTGGACAGGTTCTGCAAGAGGTAGGAGACACCGATGGCGCTTATCATGATGGACATGCGGGGTGCGTTGCGAAGCGGCTTGTAGGCAAACTTCTCTATACCTATCCCCATCACCGTGGTGACAACCAAGGTGATGATGATGGCCACAGGCCAGGGGAAGCTGGCAAGAGCGAAGATCATGAAATAGCCGGCCATCATGAAGATGTCTCCATGGGCAAAGTTGATCAGACGCAGGATGCCGTACACCAGCGTGTAGCCGATGGCGATCAGGGCGTAGGCTCCTCCTAGGGAAATTCCTGTCAGGCAGTGCTGCAGGATGGTTGTCATACTCATCAGAAGTTCTCCATATCCGAACTTGGTGTTCTCAATAGAGGAGAACGGTTCGCTTTTCGATGGGGTTAGGGCCAAGGTGATAGTAGCATGGGTTTGGCCAGGGGGACAATCAAGAAAAGAGAGATTACCAGATCAACAGAAAAGAACGAACAAATAAAATAGAAAGATAGCGGTAACCAACTCTCTTGCGCCCTACACTACCAACCTGACAGATCAGGAACAAGCTAAACACAGAAACAGGTACCTAAAAGAATTAGAACTCCACCCAAAATTGGGCAGAAGCCAGAGGGCAAGGATGTCGGGATGGTCGCCCATCCCGACACAACCTAGAACGATGATTTATAGAACACTGACGGTCTTCAGGAACTTGAACTGGCCGTCCTTGACTGTCTTGATGAATGCCATATCCTTGTCGGCATCACCGTTGGAATCAAAGGTAATCTTGCCTGTCACACCTTCAACAGAGACACCGGCAAGGGCATCGCGAATGGCAGGGCCCTTGGTGGAGTTAGCCTTTTCGATGGCCTTCAGGGCTGTGATGTAAGCATCGTAGCCAAGGGCGGAAACTGCTGGGATGATCTGGTCCTGCTTGTTCTGCACCAGGTAAGGCTTGAAGCCCTTGATGAAGGAAGCGGCTTCTGCAGTGGCAGGGTCTGCATCGTCAAAGAATGTGGAAAGGACAATGCCTTCGGCACTTATGCCGGCATTCTCGATGATGGAGGAGTTTTCCCATGTATCACCAGCCATGATCTTGGCCTTGATGCCAAGTTCACGGGCCTGCTTGATGATAAGAGGGGCCGTGGCGATGGATGACGGGGCAAAGATCACATCGGGGTTGGCTGCCTTGATGTTGGTCAGGATGGACTTGAAGTCTGTGGTGTTGGTCTGGAAACGCTGTTCGCTGACCACGTCCCCACCAAGGTCCTTGAAAGCCTTGCTAAAGAAGTTGCCAAGACCTGAGGAATAGTCATCCCCAAGCTGGGTTATGACAGCGGCCTTCTTTGCACCTTCCTGCCAAGCATAGTTGGCCATGACCGTTCCCTGGAAAGGATCGAGGAAACAGACGCGGAAGTAGTAGTCATTACTCTGGGTAACCTGGGGGTTGGTGCAGGATGCCCCGATGGCTGGGATCTTGTTATCAAGGAAGATGTCACCAGCTGCGATGGACACACCAGAACCGTAGGAGCCGATAATGACAGAAGCACCGCTGGAGATGAGACTCTGTGCAGCAGTGACAGCTTCGGTCTTGTCGCTCTTGTTGTCGGCTTCGACGAGCCTTACATTGTACGTCTCACCGTTGATCTGCACAGTGGGGTACACGACGTTGGCATACCTGATGCCCAAGACTTCCTGGTATCCCCCACCACCGTTCTCACCGGTAAGAGGCTGGAATACACCAATAACAACTTCCTTTACACCACCTTTGGCTTCGCTGCTACCACCAGCGAACACCACAGATCCAAAAAGAAGTATGACTAACAAGATAACAGTCAGTTTCTTCATACAAGTCCTCCAATTACAATTGATGCACTCATTATTGCCTACTAAATCCCTGTGACACAAGAAAAATATGAAAAAAGATGGGAAAAATGTGGATATACCTCAAAACAAGGCGTACCATAGGGCTTTATCAGCCCAGAAAGCCACATACAACCAGAATTCGGACCAAAAGAGAACAACCATGCCCTTCCCCATATATAATAAGGAAGAAGAAACCCCATACCCTGCATATTCTTGCAAACACGGCTGCTCTCATGCAACGCTTATACACTACTTCTCACGGAACTCTCCTAAAAGACAAGAAATATCAATGTAACCCAAAGCATGAAAACCTCACTTGGCAAGTAAAACACCTATACTTCTATAATGTGTTGTCACAAGCCAAATCAGATAAATATTATTAATTCAATACATTATATAATTTTATAAATATTTATTAAATAATTATACTTTTTATCCATTTTTTTATTTTTTGTATTGACATAAGTCTCTTTAATCCGTATTATACAGGTGTGCTCAGGGAAAAGGGTACATTAAAACAAAATTGACGACGCGGAAGCAAAAGGGCTTCCAAAAGGAAAACAACATGAAAAAGACAATTGCTATTCTACTGGTTCTCATACTTGCCGGATTTGGCCTGTTTGCAACAGGTGTTGATGGCTCGGTATTAGATAATAAGGCAACAATCAAACTGACCACCGCAGTAACCGGACGTGCACTGTTTGGCGTTTCAGAATCCAAGCTGGGCGATGGTAAGTTTGCCGACTGGGAAACTTTTACCAATGCAGTAGCAGACAATATAACAACTGCGATTGCAGATATTGACACACTGAAAGAAAAGCAAACCATCGGGTGGCTTTCTGGATTTAACAATACGGACAGTATGGTATACCTTTCAGCATCAGCTACCAACCTGACAAGGACGGGAGCGGTTGCTACTGACCCATCGATCGAGCTTGAGCTTAATGTTGACACTGCCGTAGCAGGAGCAAGCATACAGCTTCCAGGCGCCACAGGTGGCGTACGAGGCAAACTTGATAGCCTCAAGATCAGAGTCAAGGGTAATGAAGAGCAAATTGGTCTTGCACCAGTTGGAACGTATACAGCTACCATCACCTTCACCGTAGTCGGCAGCTAATATCACAACCCATAACTATAAAAGGAAAACCTCCGCATGGAGGTTTTTCTTTTGCCCAGAGGCATCAATATTGCACATCTCCGATTAGCCGCATATTCCAAAACCTGCATCTTTGCCTGTACCAAGGCCATATCCTACTCAGCACACACCATCTTCCAGGCCTTGACTACCCCCAAGGGACAAGCAGGACCATCCTCCTGAACTGCATCAAACCAGCCTATCCTATCCTTTACCCACATGCCATCGTACACCAGGTAATACTTCAGTTCGATCACAGGCGTCTGGAAATTCTTTATCCCAAACATATAGCATAAGTATGCTTATGCATATAATACACCTCATCAAAACAATATTCACAAAACCTCATTTTTGTTCATAAACATATAACAACAACAGGACCTGACATAAGAGATCAGGTTAGTAATAATATTTATTTCTCTTAATAGGATAGAATTATGTTTTTTTTCAGATAATTTATTATAAAAGAATGTTGAATAACAACTTGGTCTTGACATAAGTCTCTTTAATTACTATCATACGGATGTACTTCGGAAAAAAGTATAGAACTTGCACGGAAGCCAAGACTTCCCATAGGAATTACCATGAAAAAGATACTACTTGCCGCACTTATACTGCTTATCACAACATCCACCCTGTTTGCCGCCACCACGGACAACTTCATCGTTACAACCGTTGTAGGAAACGTAGACCTGATGACCGTCTCAACCACTGAATATACCGGAACCACCGTCGACACCTTTGGAAAACTCACCCCCTTCACAAAACTGGTGATCACCTCCGGAGGAACCCAGACCGTCAACGCATGGCTCTCCACCCTATCCAACAACAGGGACGGATTCAGCGTAAGCATGATGGCCTCAGCGATGAAGAGCTCAGTTGCCGGCAACGAGAATGCCTACATCAACTATACCGTCAGCTGCAACACCGTCTCTGTGACCACCAAAGACGGATCGGTAGTCAGCTCAACAAAACCCGTTGTAGCCTACCCCTCCCTTTCCAAGGTTACCTCGACCTCCAACAAGATAGACCTCACGGTGGACCAGGACAGCTTCGACAAAGCGCTCTCCGGCTCCTACACAGGAACCGTAACCTTCGTCTACACTGCCAACTGATCCATACACACCCCGGACACATACAAGGCCTCCCACGTAAACTGGTACCTATAAAATGGACAGTTGAATAAAAAGGGCCCCCTTCTAAAAAGTAGACTCTGTCCACCACAGGGTCTACTTTTTCTTTATACTGATGCTGTCCTATGAATGGGAGGCATCATGTCTAGAGATGGTTTTACAGAGGATCAGCTTTCAAGATTGCAACAGAACCCCTATGTTGTGAGTGCCTCAAAGGGCAGAATCAAATTCTCAAAGTCCTTGCATGTCATGGTTATCAAAAAAATTGCTGAGGGAGAAAGCCTTTCGACCATTCTGCTTGACGTAGGCATCGACGCACATTGGCTGAGTAAGGACCAAAAGAAGAAACTCAGAGAATCAGGTATTGATTCAGGCTACAAGTATCTAACAGAAGAACAACAGCTAACCCTCTCAAAGAACAAGTATATCTCCAGGGTTTCAGAGAAATCCATATCCTATACAGACGAGTTCTATAACGAACTCGCGAAAGAATATGCACAAGGGAAAAATGTGCATGATATTCTTGTAAGCTTGGGCATCGACCCTGCTGTCCTTGGAAAAAAGCGGAGGCAGGGTATAGTTATATGCATGAAACGATACCAGGCAAGAGCCGGCAATGACGGAGAACTCCACAAATTGCCGATGGGACCTCCCAAGCCCTCTAATAAGGTTGAAGAAATAAGAACGATCGAGGAAGAGATCGTATATCTCAGGCAGCAAATTACATATCTGAAGCAGGAAAACGAGTTCAAAAAAAAACGACTTAAGCGACGAGAGGCACAAGGGGAAATAGAGGTCATCCCATCCGAAAAATATGTGCTCATACAACAGTCCACCCACTGAGGCCTCCAAGCGGAGGCCTCAGATTCGTCCCTTACCCACCGGAGAAGCATGACCGCACCGGTTCCAGAAACAAAGCACCTTCTTCAAGATTGCCCACTCCTTACAAAGAAAAGTTGCCTTTTGGACACTATTACAGTGAAACTGGAGCGAAATTCTAAAAACCCTACTACAAAAATCAAAAACATCCGTCAAACCTATGTCATATATATATAACATATCTGGCTATATTAATAAGGTAACCAGGAGGTGCATGTTTTCCCTTTTCTTACAACTGTAACCCTTTCCGTTGGAATGTCATAGGTATGTTTATGCAAATTGTGTATTAATTATATATAATATATATATTTATTTATTTACTTTAATCAATTAGAAAGTTTTAATATTTTTTTTATAACAGGTATTGACATAAGTCTTCTTAATCTGTATTATGCAGATGTGCTTAGGAAAAAGCATTGAAACAACAACTTGTACAGGAGCAATGCTTCATAAAGGAAAACACTATGAAAAAGACTTTTTTTGCAACCCTACTGATTCTGATCATCGCAACCACCAGCGCCTTTGCCGTGAAGGACTCTTTCGATGTGACAACTAAAATCGAAGGGATTGGACTTATGAAGGTTTCTGCACTTGAAATCAAGGACAGTACAGCTCAAGCCTATGCTGATGCTAAAGAATTTGGCAACCTTGGCATTTCAACCAGTGGCGATCAGAGCTTCTTTGCATACCTGACCACCCTTTCCAACAATCGTTCAGGCTTTGAAGTCACCATGCTTGCTACACCCATGACAAGCACCGTAGGTTCCGCCACTTCCTATATCGACTACACAGTTGAATGTGGACTTGATAAAATCACTACAGCTGGAGCTACTACCACAACGACCGCTGTCAAAATCATCGATGTAGATTCCTTGGCTGCTCTCACCGGCGATTCACAGCAGATAAGGCTCAGCGTTGACAAGACTACCTTCGATGCAGCAGTATCCGGCGAATATGTTGGAACAGTGACCTTCAACTACAAAGCTACCTAATACAAGGCAACGCACCATACACGATTGTCTGTCCACAGAGGCCTCCACCCGGAGGCCTTTGCTCTGTCCATTGACCAAGGTCGCATTCTTGGTCTAGCATATGCATGCTGGTTCTGGAAAAACGGAATGGGGTGTGAATCCCCGACGGTCCCGCCACTGTAATCGATGCTGAACACAGATGATGCCATTGTCCGCTTGGATGAGAAGGCCTGTCAGTAAGAAGAATCGTAAGTCAGGAGACGTTTTCAGATTGAATTCTTCGTGGAAAAAGAGACAGCACCCTAGCTATACCTATAGGCATGCCCTACCTCCACGAAGAAGAAGCACATCTTTTCTTTTGGAGGCCCTTCATGAAGAAGCGCGGAATCTTCTCCCTGGTCGTATTGCTTGCCCTCTCTACTCTCTTTGCAGCACAAACCACCACCACTGACATCGGAACTGCCTACGAACTCGTCATATCAGACGTAGCATTCGCACAAGCAGAAACAAACAACTCATCTTCTGTCTCTATTATCACTAGAAAACAGATAGAGGCATACAATGCACAATCAACTGGGGAACTAGTTAACAAAGCAATAGGAACATCCTTCAACTCCTATGGAGCTTTGGGTGCTGCGCAAACAGTAGTCATACGTGGAGCAAGTTCATCCAAGAACCTAGTCTTCCTTGATGGAGTCCTTCTTTCCTCAGCTCATGACGGATCGGTAGACCTCTCCATCATCCCTGTCAGCACCATCGAGCGCATTGAAATAGTCAAAAGCGGATCAGGGAACCTTGGAAGAACCAATGCCATTGGTGGTATGGTAAACATCATCACCAAACAGGGAACAGCAACAGAGACACCCTTCTCCATCACTGTTGAAAACGGATCATTCCTTCCTGAAGCTTATGGTACTTCTGATACACGTAACTGGTTATCACTCGTCGATAGCCAGAAAGTTGATGTACTATTTGCCAATACCCTCGCGGGTACCAACCTTGTTGCCAATGTCGGTGGGGTTGTTGCTCAGAATGCCTATACCTACACAGACGCCACCACAGTCAAGGCACTCAGAGACAATGCTGGGATGTATTCAGTCCACGGCGGTATCAACGCAAGCAGGGGCTTTGGAGAAAATGTAGAGGTATCTTCAAAAAACCTAGCCAACTACAAGCACTACAACTCACCCGGCAGTTACACGTGGGGTCTTACTCCTGATGAATACCAGGATGATATGCTCTTAAGCACAAATAACAGTATTACCCTGTCCGACTTTGGGAAAACCCTAGACAGTGTGAAAGCTGAACTCAATTACACCTATGGCAGAACCTTCTTCCACGGGACTTGGGGTGATAGCACTCACAATAAGGATAAGGGAAACTTCCTAATCGAAGGAGCCTGGGATTTTGGTGAAGCATACAGTGTAGTCACTGGCGCTGACGTTGCATTCGACAATGTGGACAGCACTGATGTTGGCAAAAACTTTCGCTTCAACCCAGCCCTGTATGCCAATGCAAGCATCTATCTGCTTGAAGGCGTGCTTTCCTTACACCCAAGTGTCAGCCTAGCCTACCTCAGCGACATGGAAGCGCTATCTCCCAACGCTTCATTTGGAGCCATTTACAACCTCGGCGAGAATACCGCACTGAAAGCTAATGCAAGTTATGCAGAAAGGACACCTACCTTCAGTGAACTTTACTGGCCAGGTATGAGTAACAGCAATCTAAAGACAGAAAAAGGACTACAAGGAGATTTTGGCTTCAGCACAAAACTGAGCGCTATAGCCTATGAAGGGACTCTGTTTGCTAGAAATATTTACAACGCAATTATGAATGATAGTCTATGGGTACCTCAAAATATTGGCCACAGTGTGTACTTTGGTACAGAGCAAGCTATCACGCTGAATCTGACTGATATGTTTGCCCTCTCTGCCAGCTATCTGTACAACAAGAGCTTCGATCTTTCTAATGGTAATACATTCGATGACAATGAAGAAGTTAACTATGTACGCAACCACACTGCAAAAGCTTCAGCCTCCTTTGCATACAACATTTTCGATGCAGTAATCAGTGGCGAATATCTAGGAAAATATCGAGTTACAACAACTGAATATGATCCTACTTTCGTTCTTAACCTAAGTGTGAATGCACAAGTCACTGAAGCTCTTAAAGTCTATGTTGCATTGGACAACCTGCTCAATGCTTCCTATGAACTACAAAGTGGGTATCCCATGCCCGGCACCAAGATCCGCCTTGGCGGAAACCTGAAGTTCTAGCATGAAGACAGAGAATCTCTATTCACTCATGCAAAAGGGGGGAGCGGTCATGTGGCCGCTCTATGCCCTTTTGGTCATAACGGTGGTCATAGCACTGGAAAGGAGCATTACCTTCCTCCTGCTTTGGAAACGAGGCGAAAGAGTTCCCCTTAAGAAGTTGGAAGCGCCCCTTTCAGTGCTTGACCTCGTGGCTATGATCAGCCCCGTGTTAGGATTCCTTGGAACCGTAACCGGGATGATCAATGCCTTCAAAAGTGTATCGGAAGCAGTATCGGTACAACTGCAGGTCGTAGCCTCCGGTCTCTATGAAGCCCTCTTCACCACAGCCTTCGGCCTCATCATCTCCATCATTGCAACGATACTAGGGTTTCTCTTAGACATGGCAGCAGGAGCCTTATGCGAAAAAGACGAGACCTAGGACAGCCTAGCGACATTGCCTTTCTCCTCATCATCTTCTTCCTGCTGCTCGCAGGCATCAACACCACACAGAGCATTGATCTACGTACAAGCACTAGTAAAGAGACAATGAAGGAGACTGTAATCCTCAAAGCCCTGCTTACCCAACAAGGGACCATACTGCTTGATGATAGTGCATATACTCCCTTTGAGTTCGCCATACAACTAACACCCAACACGACTCTCCACCTGCAAGTGGAGGGGGAGACCTCCTGGCAGCAGGTGGTCGATCTTCTCTCCCTCACTGAGCAGAGACAGATTGCAGGGCTGTCTTTAACAATGGCTAATGACAGCAGTGAAGGAACACCTCTAAAGCAGGAAAGGGAGATGGCCCTATGAGAAAGAAACGCTCCCCTGCCCCCACTGCCATGACTGACATAGCATTCTTACTGTTGCTCTTCTTTCTCATCCTGGCCATCTCCACCCATGTCCTTCCCATACCCCTCACTCCTGCACAGAGTGATAGCTCTGCAACAACAGATGAGCCTCCACATCTTCTCCTGGTCAGCCCCAATGGGGATCTGTACTACCAAGGAAATCCAACGAGTCTCGATCAATTGCCTGAAACTGAAGAATTTTCCCTCCTAGCGGACAAGGACACCCCGTTCAAAAAAATTGCTCCCATTATCAAGGCCCTGCAAGAAAAGGGAATCACTACCCTCCACTGCGTTGTGGAGCAAAGCCAATGAACATCCTCAGAACGTCACTGATAACAATTCTAGTCATAGCAGCTTCCTTAGCTGCCCTTCTCATTCCCCTCAACATGGCTGCGGCTGCGGAACAGCCCCAAAGGGCAACAGGAGCGACAATCTCCCTTGTCGACAGTCTCCCCTCAGCAAAGGCGAGCATCCCCTCTATTCCAGAACAACCGAAAACAACAACAGCAAAGACAGAGGTTATAAAGCCTCCTGTTTCTATACCTTCACCCGCCGTAGAAGAGCTTCTTCCTAGTTCAGACAAGGGTATCGGTTCTGTTGAGGTTGATCCTGAACCTACTTCTAAACCATCAACAGAACAAGATCCCCTTATGCAGGAAGAACCTATTCTAGATTCAGAAGTTGAACCTACTCCCTCTTCTCTTGATGAATCGCCCTCAACAGACTCATCTGTAGCTTCTGCCGCTGCTTCTGCTGTTTCTTCTGATCCCCGTCCCTCCCTTGTCGATGGGTACTATGAGGCAACAAGCATTGACCAAGGCCCAATCTTCGATAGAACTGTTCTGGCATCAAAGATTAAATATCCAGCCCTTGCGAAACGGCAAGGGATAGAGGGAGTTGTTCTGTTACGATTGTTTATCTCTTCTTCTGGAAAGGTGGAACGAATTGAGGTGGAAGAAGATCCAGGCTATGGCTTAGCCCAAGCTGCTGTCAAGGCTTTTACTGGTTTAAAAGGTAAGCCAGCTATCTTTGATGGCAAGGCGGTACCGGTCATGCTTCGATACCCGGTACGGTTTATCCTCAAGTAAGAGTTATTCTCATTGTTTTAGAAGCGCTACCACCGGATAATGATCCTACGATAAACACAAAAGTAGAACCATAAATCAGTTCATTTTTTTGACACGGTAGCTTTCAATTTCAGAGTTTCAGCCTTGAACGTTCCGAGATCTACCGAAGCAGGCACTTTCACCTTCAGCTCATGATAGAAATCCCTGACCTGCTTGTTCGGCACTTCAACAATCACCGTCCCATCCTTCTTCTTT
>Ga0265295_1001422_pt1 | contig 42105 bp, 27 predicted proteins | sample Munlansysbiofilm_FD_192503 | JGI IMG/M metagenome (GOLD analysis project Ga0265295, IMG submission 192503) | Leachate microbial communities from a municipal landfill in Southern Ontario, Canada - Methane capture system biofilm | ecosystem: Engineered > Solid waste > Landfill > Unclassified ... | reverse complement strand
AAGGCAATGAAATCATTTCAATTATGTTCGAAATGAAGAACGAGAGCGACCAGACAGCTACAAAAAAAAGGAATGAAGATTTTTTTAAAGAGTTGGACAAGGACCGTACAGAAAAAAAATGCGAATACGCTGTGCTCGTCTCGCTTCTTGAAGCGGAAAGCGAACTCTATAATGTTGGGATAGTTGATGTTTCTCACAAGTATACGAAAATGTACGTTGTTCGCCCTCAGTTCTTTATACCTATTATCACACTCCTTCGCAATGCAGCTATGAACTCTATGCAATATAAAGCGGAGCTAAATTTAATAAGAGGTCAAAATATTGATATAACCAATTTCGAAAAAAATATAACCGATTTTAAAGAAGGATTTGCACGAAACTATGAATTAGCGAGTCGGAAATTTAAAACGGCTATCGACGAAATTGATAAAACCATTGATCATCTTCAAAAAACCAAAGATGCTCTGCTATCCTCAGAAAACAACCTGCGCTTGGCTAATAATAAATCAGAAGACCTAACCATTAAAAAATTAACCCGAGGGAACCCCACAATGACTGCAAAATTTGAAGCACTTTCAGATTTGACTGAATAAACTTTATGGAGCAAGAGGTTGAATAAAATATCATCGCAACAATAGTGTATCTGAAATGGTGTTGAAGGCTGCAAGTTCACTCTTTTTAAAACAAATTTGCCTAAATACGAAGTGGAGGTTGATTTACAGAGAAAGTATGTTTTGCCCTTATAAAAAACTCGATACGACGCGGAAATTTATTCATTTCTCTCTATAATTAACACACAAAAATTTATCAACTCGTATTTTTATTTCCATATTGAACACAACTTTAGACCATTGCTAAACATAACAAACCCCAACATATGTGGTTCTTAAAATCAAAAGAAGAAGTTATAGCTGAACTAAATACCAATCCCGTGCAAGGTCTTACAGAGGAAGAGGCAAAGATACGGTTAGAAAAGTATGGAAAAAACAGGTTATCGGCCACAAAGAAAAAAAGCGTGCTACGCCTTTTTTTCGAACAGCTAAAACAATGGCTAATATATGTGCTTTTTGCTGCCGTGGTCATCACTATGTTTATGGGCGAATATATCGATTCCATCATAATATTATTGGTTATTTTTACCAACGCCATCCTCGGCGTAGTTCAGGAAGTAAAAGCGGGTAAAGCCATACAAGCGCTTCAAAAAATGACACTCACCAAAGTGCTTGTTCGCCGTACCGGAGAAACCCGCGAAATCGATTCGGAAGAAGTTGTACCTGGCGATGTGCTCATTCTCGATACCGGGAGGATGATTGCCGCCGACTTACGTCTTATCGAATCGGTGGGACTGCAAATAGAAGAATCGACACTCACAGGCGAGTCACTCCCCGCTCAAAAGGATGCAACTGCTCAGTTTACAAACAGCAAGACTCCACTGGGCGACCAATCCAACAGTGCCTTTATGAGCACTCTGGTAACCAAAGGGCGCGGTGTGGGCATAGTAGTTGAAACAGCAATGAACACACAGGTGGGTGAAATTGCCAAAAGCATCGATTCGGATCAGGAGGTCAAAACGCCGCTCGAAATTCGTCTTGACAAGCTGGGCAAAATGCTGGGCAAAGTTGCCATTGGAATCTGTGCACTCATTATAGTTATCACATTTTTTCAAGGTAGAGATATGGCCGATATGTTCCTTATTGCGGTATCAATGGCGGTTGCGGCAATACCCGAAGGGTTAGCGGCTATTGTTGCCGTGGTACTCTCGGTGGGCGTAACGGGTATGTCGAAACAAAATGCCATCATAAAAAGGTTGGCCGCAGTAGAAACACTGGGCTCGGTAAACGTAATATGTACTGATAAAACCGGCACTCTCACCCAAAACAAGATGACGGTGACATTATATGCAAACTTAGAAGGGCAAGTACCAATCGAAAATGGGAAAGACAATCAAACCTCGGACTTTGTAGAATTTATGGCTAAAGCCTTTGTGCTAAGTTCTGACGCCTCATACGAGAATGGGGAGGGAACAGGTGATCCCACCGAGATAGCCTTGTTGGTTTTTGCCGATCAGGTACGCATGGATCGTAAAGGGCTACAATTAAAAACCAAACGGGTGGGTGAATATGCTTTTGACTCGGACAGGAAATTAATGTCGACGTTAATTGAGGAGAATGGAGAATACACTGTTTACACCAAAGGAGCCATCGACAACCTTATTAATATATCAACCCACGTACTTGAAAAAGGTAAAGTTGTTCCTCTTACCGATGCACACCGAAAAACATACCAACAAACAACCGAAGGTATGACCAATGAAGCCTTGCGTACATTGGGCGTAGCATACAAGCCTGTTAGTGAAATTGTGGAAGCCTCGCAAATGGAGAGCGATTTGATACTGATTGGGTTAGTAGGGCAAATAGATCCGCCGCGCACCGAAGTTTATGCGAGCATAGATAAAGCAAAATCTGCAGGCATAACCACCGTAATGATTACCGGAGATCATAAGAACACGGCTTTTGTTATTGCCCAAGAGCTTGGCATAGCTAAAAACATAGATCAGGCCATCACGGGTTTGGAGTTAGATGAATTCTCGGAACAGGAGTTTTCCGAGAAAATAAATCACTATCGGGTATTTGCACGCGTATCGCCCCAGCACAAGGTGAAGATTGTTCGTGCCCTAAAGGCAAATGGAAACGTTGTATCTATGACGGGGGATGGAGTTAATGATGCACCCTCACTAAATGCCGCCGATATAGGCGTGGCAATGGGCATTACGGGCACCGATGTAGCCAAGGGTGCATCGGATATGATACTTACCGACGACAACTTTGCTACCATTGTTTCTGCCATTGAATACGGTCGAAACATATACGAGAATATTAAGAAATCGGTAATATTCCTTCTTACCTGTAACTTAGGCGAGGTAATAGCCATATTTATCACTTTGCTTATTGGTTGGTCCGCCCCTCTTATTGCCACCCAAATACTTTGGATCAACCTTATCACCGACTCCTTTCCTGCCATTGCCTTGGGTATGGATCCAGGCAATTCCGATGTGATGCTAGAGAAACCCCGCGATTCAAAAGCAGGTTTCTTTTCGAACATTACCTTAATACGAATGACGCTGGGCGGAGTATTAATAGGCACCCTAACCATTTTTGCTTTTTGGATGGGGTACGCCGAACACGGATACTCCCCTTTCGACGACTCGATACCAGTAAAAACCCTAGAATATGCACGTACTATGGCTTTTATCGTGTTAATAATGAGTCAACTTTTTTTCTCACTCGCTTTACGCAGCAGCTATAAATCTATATTTTCATTGGGTATCTTTACCAATAAATACCTGGTAGGAGCTTTAGCGCTCGGCATTGGACTACAATTGCTTGTAATTAACGTACCCTTACTGCAACAGGCATTCCGCTTACAACCCCTTGCGGCTATCGATTGGGTGTTGGTAATAGCTCTAGGTCTTATCCCCCTGTTTTTAAATGAGATGGTAAAAATAGTTATCAGATTCAGGATGAAGCATAACTTGGAAAATCTTCAAAGCACTAAAGTCGAGAAGAATACATTATTATAACAATTTGCTAGACCTTAATCAAGTATTTGTAAAACTTTTTAATAGTCGCCAAAAGAGGTGAATTTGAAACACTAAAATAAGAAAAGGTTGCGTTCATCCTGTCTTTCTCCATTAAAAAAATTCTGTACGTTTAAATAATTAATCGAAGTGCTTGAATTTTAACATAATATCAAAAAAAAGATTTTGAACTAGAACTAAGTTATATTACTTATGTTTATAAAAAATGATACTACAATTTTTTAACTAAAGAAATAGAAATGTAAAACAGCAAGGTTTGTATACGCTAAAACACAGTGACATTTTGAGAGAAAGAGGTCACGTTGCATATACCAGCGATTATAGCCAATTCTAACCCTATATAATGCATAGGTATGTTACAAGATACGGAAAGACTGAAAATTATTTACAATAAGATTACGCTTGCCTTTCCTAAGGAGCAGGAGAAGCTATTTCTAGAAAAATTCTTTTCAGACTCTCTCCCTCAAGTTAGGCTCTCTTTTGTTCTGGTTTCATTTCTTTATGGAATCTTCGGGTTTCTTGATACTCTTATGTTCCCAGATTAAGCCCATATTTTTCATACCATCCGCTTCGTATTTGTTATTCCCATACTTATAGTAGTATTCCTCTTATCCTTCACTAAACTTTTCAGTAAAATATGGCAAGCGTTACTTCTCTTTAGCACAATAGTAGGAGGAACCGGTATTAGTTTAATGATTTTACTTGTGCCTGATAATTACGCTTACTATGCAGGAATGATGCTAATCTTTTCGGCCGGTTACTTTTTTATTAAACTCCGTTTTTTATACGCAACAATTGCTGGGTGGGTAATTTTACTCATCTATAATTTTGGAGTAATTTTTTACACAAACTCCCCAAGTTCAATAATTATAAATACAACCTTCTTTTTTGTTAGTGCTAATATAATAGGCATGTTTGCTGCATATAGTATCGAACTTTATGCACGTCGCAACTTTTTCCTGAACCTTCAACTCGACAGAGAAAAATTACGCATTGAAGACACTAACAAAATTCTCGAAAAAACGGTCCAAGAACGTACTAGAGAACTTTATTTAGCCAAGGAGGCAGCAGAATCAAACAATGCAAAAGTTACTGCAATTATTGAAGGTACACAAAATAATATCTGGGCTTTTAATCGGAATTACGAAATCCTCTATATTAACCATGTGTTTCGGTCAAACTTTAAACGTATTTATGGTATTTTGTTAAATCCAGGGGTAAACCTCATCGAATCGCTGCCCGAACCTCTTCGTCCCATATGGAAAACCCGATACGACAGGGTTATGAACAATGAACAATTCACTTTAGAGGACGTGTTGGACGGCCCAAATGGAGTAGTTTACGTCCAAATATCTTTTAACCCTATCATAAAAAAAGGTGAGGTTGTTGGAGGTTCATGCTTTGGAGATAATATTACGGACCGAAAACTTTCGGAAATTGAGCTTTATAAAGCGAAAGAACGTGCCGAAGAGAGCGACCGGCTTAAATCGGCATTCCTTGCCAATATGAGTCACGAAATTCGTACCCCTATGAATGGCATTATTGGGTTTGCTGAATTGCTGAAACAGCCTAACCTAACCGGTGCCGAACAGCAAGAGTACATTCAGATTATTGAGAAAGCAGGCGCACGCATGTTGAGCATTATTAACGATATTGTTGATATTTCGAAGATTGAATCCGGACTGATGAAAACGGACATAAAGGACACGGATATAAATGAGCAAATTAAATTTATTTACACTTTCTTTAAGCCTGAAATGGAAGCCAAAGGGATAGAAATATCTATCGAAACTCCTCTTTCTGATAACAAAGCAATTATCAGAACCGACCGTGAAAAGCTCTATGCTATCCTTACCAACCTCGTTAAAAATGCAATAAAATTTACCAAAGAAGGTTCCATAGAGTTTGGGTATGTTTTAAATACTGCCAGTGAACCGGTTCAGGTGGTATTCTATGTAAAAGACACAGGTATAGGCATTCCCAGTGACAGGCAGGATGCTGTTTTCGAACGTTTTATTCAGGCAGATATTGACGATAACCTTGCACGTCAGGGCGCAGGGTTGGGCCTGTCTATATCTAAAGCTTTTGTTAATATGCTGGGCGGAAACATTTGGGTGGAAAGCGAAGAAGGTGTAGGAACTACTTTTTATTTTACTTTGCCCTACTTTACTAAACCAACTCTAGAACGTACTGACGACCAGTTCGAAACCTTAGAGAAGACTATAAATGTTAGAAAACTAAAAATTTTGATTGCCGAAGATGATGAAATATCGGAGCTGCTGTTGGGTATAGCTGTAAAAATGTTTAGCAAAGAAATTATTAAAGTACATACAGGAGCAGAAGCAGTAAAAATTTGCCGTGAAAATCCAGACATAGACCTAATATTTATTGATATTCGGATGCCTGGAATGGATGGCTATGCCGCTACAAAACAAATTCGAAAATTTAATAAGGAGGTAATTATAATCGCACAAACCGCATATGCATTATCGATAGACAGAGAAAAGGCGATACAATCGGGATGTAACGAATATATAGTAAAGCCTATTGTAAAAATGAACTGATAACTTTAATACAAAAGTATTTCGGGCAATAATCAGAATAAACATTCAACCTACATGCATAGCATAAAGTACAAGGTTGTAATAAGGGTATATTTTATAATACCTTCAATAATTACTCAGGTTACCTATCCCGCGTTTATTATTGTGTAATTGAGTGAATCCATCCCCGTTCTTACACACAATACATACAATAGTGTGCAAATGCCATACACATAGAATGATTTAATCTATTGAATTAGAATTATGTAAGCCGTTTTGAGCCTATCCTGAATTTTGTTTCGAAAAGAACTTTTACTCACTAGCAGCTATTTTTTCGACACCATAATTTGAAGAAGCAGCTCATCGGTTTGAGTCATACCCTTGGATCCCACTTCGCCTAAATTCTGTATGGTTTTTTCTACGTCATCCTCAATAATTCCATCGTTGGATGAGATTACAACTCCCTCGAGAGCAAGCAATGCCGCTTGAATTGCCGAACCAACGCCTGAGCTAACCTTTAGAGCGCATCCCGATTTTGCCCCGTCGCAAATCATACCAGTTACGTTACCAACCATATTCTTAATAGTATATTCCATCTCCTTCTCTCCGCCGCCCATTAGGTAACAAATACCACAGCCCGCACCAGCAGCAGCTACTACGCATCCGCAAAGGGCAGATAAGCGACCCAAGTACGTTTTTATACGAATGGCTATTAAGTGCGATAGCACAAGTGCACGAGCAAGCTGTTCATCGCTCGATTTTAGTCGTAAAGCAACAGAGTAGATAGGTAAAGTAGCTGTTAATCCTTGATTTCCACTTCCCGAATTACTCATAACCGGTAAAACCGAACCCGCCATTCGAGCATCGCTTGCAGCAGCGGTAAGCGACATGGCCCTGTTCATAATATCATCGGATAGGATGCCCTTATCAACAAATTCTTTAAGTTTTTTGCCAACCATGAGGCCATAGTCATTCAATAAGCCCTCTTGAGCAATGGCATAATTATACTCAACTGTTTTATGAATAAACTTAATTTGATTGTACGGTACGGTAGTTGCAAAGTTAAAAATACTCTTAACCGAAAGCGGAACAGCCACCTTACTGGCACTTCCTACATTCTCATTCTCGCCAGAGTTCATTTCACCACTACACTCGAGCACCTCACTGTTATGCTCTATTCGCGAAATATTCGAGTGCTTTGTTGTAATAATTGCTTTGGATGTATTGCTATTAGTGCCATAACAATTAGCCTCTATGTAAAGTTTTTCTGAACCTTTTTTTACGCCTATGGTCACCCTATCCTCTTTAACAAAAGCCTTTGCCTTGCTAACATCTTCATCATCAACACCCTTTAAAACCTCAAGACAATCGGATGAATTTCCGTAAACTGCACCCAACGCTGCAGCAATAGGTAGCCCAGTGGTGCCCGTACCCGGAATACCAACCCCCATACCATTTTTAAAGATGTTAGCGCTTAGCATCAGTTCGATCCGTTGTGGCTCTTCTCCTAACACTTCACGTGCCTTTGCAACTGCTAACGCAACAGCAATTGGCTCGGTACAGCCAAGAGCCGGAACAACCTCTGTTTTCAGTAAATCGATATAAGCTTGTATATTTTGCATCTGTATAAGTAGTTTAAAAATTGTTTTGCAAAAGTAGCAAGTTCCGTGGATAAAAAAATGCTAAATGTCATCCTGCTGCTCAATTAGGGTTGCCCCTACTCCTGTTTGTATTTTTTTAGATTCAGGATTACCTGTTAACGTAAGCGTGGCTGCCGAGCGGATGCTAGCATCAATAAACTTAGAAACATTAACCTTGGCAAGCCCCTTTGTGCTTACCGAAACATAAGCACTATCAGAAGCTAACTGCAGGGCCGAAAGAGTTCCGCCCGTTCGAACCTTTGCATTAATACGATCCGCATAACCGCTCACATTCACAATCCCTCCATTCTCCGATGTTACATCAACTAAAGATAAACGTACGCTGACATCAACCGTTGAATTTATTCCGGCTGTTAAGACGGCAGAGGTGGCCACTAGCGTATCCTGAAAACTTATTCTACCTCCCGATTTAACGTACGCATCAACAATTTGACCGCACGACATGTATATATCGACCGAATAATCTCTATGCATACCCTTGCCTAACTTTACAGTAAGCACACTATCTTCTACCTCGGTAATAATATGACTTGGTTCAATGCCATTGGCTTCAATCTTAGCCACAAAGCAGGTGTCAGTGCTAACGTAAATATTAATTTTACCAGTCACCCTTACCTTATTAAAAGGATGTAAACTTCTATTATCCTGAGAGTTTTGAGAGTATAAAGCAGCTATAGCAGCAAAGGTGAGTAGCAAGAAGGCAGTAATAGTTTTTATCTTCATATTATTACGAATTTGTAAATATGTTTTGAAAACCCAAAAATACTTGGTACAATGCAGAATAATGAATTTTCAACGGTGATTTTTGTTAACAAATCGAAAGTTGTTCAAGATTTGTTCTGCGTACATAACCAACCGCTAGCTAAAACATTAAACGTGAACAAAACAGCCTACTGCCTGTTTATTTACTATGAAAACAAGAACAAAATTAAAATGAGTACGATTTATAAATTAGCTGTTTTGGTTTTTTTTACCCTAATGGCGTTTCACACAAACGGTCAAAGCAATAACAAAATGAACAACAATAACCTAACCAAAAAGTTAACCCCGCTGCAACTGCATGTTACCCAGAAAAAGGGTACAGAGCAACCATTTACAGGGCAGTACTGGAATTTTTTTGAGAGCGGCAAGTACCTTTGCGTGGTTTGTGATGCGGAACTTTTCGAATCGGAAACGAAGTACGAATCCAGCTGCGGCTGGCCTAGTTTTTTCGATTCGAAATTTGAAGAAAACATACTTGAAGTAGACGATTTTAGCCATAATATGATTAGAAAAGAGGTTGTTTGCAAGGCCTGCGGCGCACATTTGGGGCATATTTTTAACGATGGTCCAAAACCTACAGGCGTAAGATATTGCATAAATTCGGCATCACTAAAATTTAAGCCCAACCATGAGAAAAGACAGTAAAATGAAACCATCTGTATATAAATTATCGGCATTCCCCCTTAACGTAATTGTTTTTCCTGATGAAGAAATTCCGTTGCGAATTTTCGAACCTCGTTACAAGCAGCTAATTTCCGAGCATCTAGAGAACTCAACACCCTTTGGCATACCCTATATTGATAGCAAAACCGGAATCACACATATTGGCAGCCAAGTTGAGATTATAAAGCTTGTTGGCCAAAACGGCAATGGCGATATGGTTATTACCATAAAAGGCAAAACGCTTTTTAAAATACTCGATTATTTTCCTGTATTACCCAATAAACTTTACGGTGGGCTAATCTCCGAAACCCTCGATAATGATTTTTCAACCACAAACCCCGATATTGCGGTTATGGTAAAAAAGCTAAAGCTTAACATCAGTCCCAAGTTTGGTACGCTAATAGTATCCGATAGTATGAATATGCTGGATATAGCAAAGGTACTAATGCTTAAAGCCACCGAGAAGTACAAGTTCTTAAACCTAACCAACAGGCTTGATAGGGAGCAATTTATACTAAACCAGCTAAATTTTATTGAGTTGATACGTGCACAGGAAACGAAGTTGGAGAATAACTTTCAGCTTAACTAGCGGTATTAATTCCTTTTCAAAAAAACAAACAGTGAAACCTCATACGGTTTCACTGTTTTCAATTACTTCGTATTATAAGAGTAGCTTGCTTGTTCTAGCCTACAGTTTGAGGGCCAAAACTCATTAGTAATGCGCCAACAACGCCAAGCGCATTTCCGGCCATGTGGACTATGATGGCAAAAGCATTGTTGTTGTATTTCTCCTGATAGTATCCTGCAACTAATCCGAGTACCATAGTAAAAACTACAACCCTGAGCAAGAAAAGGGTTCCAACACCCGCCGTAATAAGTATTAAATGGGCCAATCCAAATGTCACAGCACTAACTATTACAGGTACGCTCACAAACCGCTTAAATATTTTTATTCCCTTAGTACTTAATGGCTTTAGTATGTTTTGAAGAAAACCACGAAATAGCAACTCCTCGGTAATGCTGGCATAAATAAACACAAAAATAAAAACCTGAAATGGCGACATAACGTTGAACGCTGGGTGTGGTTCTACCTCGATATTTAGTGCCATAGTAATTATACTAAACGGAATATTTACAACAACTTGTGCTAGTACACCGAATAGCACGGGTCTTAAAATCTTTTTAAACTTTGGAATAGAAAACTTATACTTTACACTCTTCCGAAGAAATACTATAGCAAGCACCGATAAAATAAGCATAGCTGTATGCGTACCAAATGTGTATGGAATAAAATCGATTCCTAAATTGATTTCCTTACCAAATAAATTGGCTATTACAAATATTAATAGGGTAATTAGTAGCCCATAAACAATAGGTTTGTTAGTTTTCATTTCAACTTATTTTTTTGCTTTACTTATTATGCTGCTAGCTATGCAACTTATTAAACCCCGGAATATCGGAGTTGTAAAAAAACTTCTGCTTCTCTAATATTTCTTTTACCTGTTCAGCAAAATTAGGCTTATCGGCAGCTTCCATAATCTTCATTAGGGTTTGCTCTCTCAAAAATCCAGCATGGAGCATGCACGACAGGTAGGTATTACTACTCCATGTTGCCTGATTAACCTTTTTTAATTCGTTATCCATTAGCGCAATTAAATGCTCCTCTCCATCTATAATGAGATTTAGCTGCTGACTTTTCCAGTGTTCTAGCGCCTTTTCGCCTAAACTGCTTACTACCATATCAGCCCCCTCAATAGCTATAGGTTTGTACGCCTCAATGTGAACCGCAACTCCGCGCTTTATGGCTTCATTAATTGGTTCAACAACCCGCTCAAGGGTTAACGGAAAAGCATCAACCACAGCAATGGTTTTGCAACGCTTCATCATTTGCTCAAAACGTTCAAAAACCAGCGGTACTGAGTCAATAGTATAGCTACGTTCATCGTTTGATTGGGGTTTAAGATTGGCAAGCAATTTTTTAGCGCTTTCAGTTTTACTTAGAATATTTTTTTGAAATTGGCCAACGAATTCGTTTGGATTAACGGCACGACAAACCTTACTCTTATTATCCTCGATAATTACCGCACCCTTGCTTGCCAACGATGCAATGGCCTTATATACATTAGCTGTTGGTTTGCCAATACCCTTCCCTATTCCGTACGCAGTTGTGGGCATATCGGTTAACAGGAACAGGTAAACATCGGCCTCAAGCCTGTTTAAACCCATCTCAAAAAGTAACTCTTTAACCTTCTCCATTATTATAATTTTATACAAATATATAATATTATAATAATAAACTACTACTAATTTAATTCTACAACAACAATTTATTTGAACTAAGGGGTTTGTAATTCAGAAAATAGTTGAAAAATGGGTAAATAGTAAAGAGAAAAATTAGAAAGAAGTAACCTAGGAAGGGTTTGTGATGCTTGGTTCGCTTAAAGCCCACGAGAAAGTAAATGCTTCGTTATCAATTTCGCGGCATTGGTTTTCAAAATACTGCTCAACAAAATTATCCGTATTGGCTAGCGGGTTAAAAAGGTTTATCTCTGGCCAAGTGCCAACTCGATGCAAGGCTTTAGCCATCATTCGGTTTACCTCATGTGGAAAGCGAGCCCCAACCCATGGGCTGGTATTGGAAATAAACACAAAAGTTAAACCATTATTTTGTGAAACCGCCAATGCTGACGTACCAGCAAACGAACCGGTTCGCCATTTGGAACCGTTTTGGAGTACCGACCGCCAACCTAACGGCTGGAAGCCTGGCTCTTTTTCGGTTAGCTGCCTGATAGATTTTTTAGAAAGCACTGTTTCTTTTGAATATAAATCAATGGCAATTAAGAACTTGGCTAAGCTAACCGACGAGAGAACCCACCCACCAGCGGCACCAAGCGTTCGAATATCGTTACCACCTCGGCTTTTAAGTACAGGAGTTAGACTCCCATCATAAGCTGGAATCATTTCGGCCTCGGGCACCTCGTAATATCGGGTTTCTAAGGGGTATCGCAAGCTATCGTAGTTATGGGCAATAAAAGCATCGAAAACACCAATGGGTTTGAATATATTCTGACGAACAAACGCTTCGTAGTTCTGCTTAGTCACTTTCTCGATAACCCGTTCTAAAACCAGGTACCCAAAGTTAACGTATGAACTGTATGCACCAGGCGTAAAATGCAGGCGTTTGCCAAGGGTAAACTCTATTATATCATCCTTATCAATGGGTAAATCTTTATTCAACTGTCGGGCAATTGATTGAGACATAAATAAATGATCGCCCCAACGGGTAGTCCATCCTGCCGAATGATTCAGCAGGTTTTTCACTGTAATATCCTCTACCCTTTTGTCAATATAGTTTCTGTACATGGGGTTATCCAGAATACCCTCCTCACCAAACACTTTTTGATTTAAACTCAATTCGCCATTTTCAACCAACTTCATAACAGCCGCAGCTGTTATAAGCTTAGAAACGCTGGCCACCCTAAGCAAGTTATATGGCTGCATCTCAACCCCATTTTCAACATCGGCATAGCCAAACCCCTTAGCATAAACAAGTTTCCCCTCCTGTGCTATGGCTACAGAGGCTCCTGCCACTCTCCAATATTGAATAAAATGGTTTACCGTTTTTTCAAAAGAAGCAAAATTATCGGAGGATAAAATATCATTTGATAAGTACTCGATAGATATCGGTTCCTGCTCGGTATCGGCAACAGTTGGACTAGATCTTAACGGGCTATTAAACGAAAAATCGAATAGCACGAAAAACAGAATAGTAAGTATGGTGAAAATGCGTTTAGCCATTTATGCCGCTTTGAATTGTTCCAAACCAGATGTAAAGTAAATATAAAAATAATGAAAAGTCAAATTAATTGCGATTAATACTAATTTGAAGAGTATATATCACTCTTCGCCAGTAGGTTTTAGTAGCACAGCCAGTGGGCATATAGTAGAATCAATAACGATTAGTTGAGGCTGCTGGCTACTACTTCGCTCAGCCTGACGGTCAGGCTGAGCGAAGTAGTAGCCGACATTTATAGCAGAATGAGGATAATACCTAGCGTAAGTTAAAAGGTTACAAAAGTGTTTTGATGGTTTTTACAAAATTGTATATATCATCCTCGGTTGTATCCCATGATGTCATCCAGCGCACCTCCGATTGTGCTTCGTCCCACATATAAAAGAAGTATTGTTCCTGTAGTTTTTCAATAATGTGTGGAGGCACAATGGCAAAAACACCATTAACCTCAACCGGTTGGGTAATTTTAATCTGCGGAATTGAGCTTACCCCCTTGGCTAAAAGCTTGGCCATTCTGTTAGCATGCTCGGCCGTGGTTTTCCATTGATTTCCTGTTAGGTAGGTTATAAATTGAGCCGATATATAGCGCATTTTTGATGCAAGCTGTAGCCCTTGCTTTCGGGTATACATAAAATCTTCGGCCAGTTCGGGGCGAAGAAAAACTACTGCCTCACCATACATCATCCCATTTTTGGTGCCACCAAACGATAGAAGATCAACCCCAGCATCGGTAGTAAAATCCTTAAAGTTAAGTCCCATTGCTGCTGCTGCATTCGCTATGCGAGCACCATCCATATGTAGATACATATTGTTCTGGTGAGCAAAGTTAGACAGGTCCCTAATTTCGTCGACAGTGTATAATGTTCCAAGCTCGGTTGCTTGCGAAATAGATATTAACTTTGGCTGAGAATGGTGCTGGAAACCAAACCCATGCATATGTTTTTTCACCAAATCGATGGTTAATTTACCATCGGGGCATGAAACGGTGAGCAATTTACATCCTGAGAAGCGCTCAGGTGCACCACATTCATCAACATTAATATGGGCGGTATCTGGACAAATAACAGCATTGTAAGGCTGTGTTGCAGCCTTAATTCCTAGCACATTAGCAGCCGAGCCTATGAATACGAAAAATACCTCAGCATGCTCCCCAAACTCTTTTCGAAATAACCTTACTGCCTCCTGCGTATAGTGATCGTCGCCATAGGCAACGGTATGCCCATTATTAACATCAACCATCGAGTTCAATATACTTGGATGAACTCCAGAATTATTGTCGCTGGCAAAACCTCTTTTATTGGTAATCATAAGTTAATGTTTTGAATGTTTATAATGTTACTATCTTATAAAACCCTTTAGATTGATGTAAAAATCTTGCATTTAATGGCAAAGTCGAGTATATCTAATATATGGAGTTTTGCCCAATCAGAGTACCGAAGGGTAAACTCACCAAAATCAATTACATTCTTTCTGGAACATCAATGCCAAGTAAACCCATCGATAGGCAAATAGCCTCTGCCACCTCTCGCGATAGCATAAGTCTTAAGCCTTTAATACTCTCGTTTTCTTCCTTAAGAATAGAGTAATCGTGATAGAACTGGTTATACTCCTTGGCTAGGTCGTAAGCAAAGTTTGCAATTAATGCAGGACTAAGTTGCTCACCAGCTTGCTGAACAGTAGCCGGAAAACTTAGTAGAAGTTGTATAAGTTCACGCTCCTTTTGTGCAATTGTATCAACCTCTACTTTTTCAGGAATAACAATTCCAACCTCACTTGCTTTACGTAAAATCGATTTAATACGTGCATGTGTATACTGAATAAAAGGACCTGTATTTCCATTAAAATCAATAGATTCCTTTGGATTAAAGGTCATATTTTTACGTGGGTCAACTTTAAGAATAAAATATTTTAATGCCCCTAAGCCTACCATGCTAGCTATTTGGTTTGCCTCATCATTGCTGTAGCCATCGAGTTTACCAAGTTCTACAGACATATCTTTGGCAGTTGTAACCATTTCGGCAACCAGATCGTCGGCATCAACAACGGTACCCTCGCGCGATTTCATTTTACCTTCGGGCAGCTGAACCATTCCGTACGACAAGTGGTACAAGTGGTTGTACCAGCTATAGCCCAGCTTGCCTAGAATTAGTTTAAGCACTTGAAAATGGTACTCTTGCTCGTTTCCAACCACATAAATATGATCGTCGAGCGCAAATTCCGAAAAGCGTTGTGTAGCAGTTCCAATATCCTGAGTCATATAAACCGAAGTACCATCGGCGCGTAAAAGCAGCTTTTCATCGAGCCCATCGGCTGTTAAATCGGCCCAAACCGAACCATCCTGTCTGGTATTAAAAACTCCCTTCTCAACCCCTTCGGCAACAATCTTTTTACCCAGCAAGTAGGTTTCCGACTCATGATACACCTTATCAAACTCAATTCCTAAGGCCTTGTAAGTAACATCAAACCCTTCGTAAACCCAGCCATTCATTCTTTCCCAAAGCGAGTATACTTCGGGGTCTTTAGCTTCCCATTTCCTAAGCATTTCCTGAGCCTCAACAATAAGGGGTGCTTTCGCCTTTGCTTCATCCTCGGTGGCACCTTTACTTATAAGTTCTTGAATCTGCTTTTTATATTCCTTATCGAAAATTACGTAGTAATCGCCTACCAAATGATCGCCCTTCTTTCCACTAGATTGGGGCGTTTCACCGTTTCCAAACTTTTGCCAAGCAATCATCGATTTACAAATATGTATGCCACGGTCGTTAACCAAGTTAACCTTTACCACTTTATGGCCATTGCCCTCGAGTATTCTAGAAATTGAATATCCCAATAAATTATTTCGGATATGCCCCAAGTGCAAGGGTTTGTTAGTATTAGGCGAAGAAAATTCGACCATTTTTACCTTACCCGATGAATAAGGCTTGGCAAGTCCAAAATTTTGTGACCCAGCAATGGTATTTAGCGTATCGCACCAAAAAGATTGGCTTAAACTGAAATTTAGGAAGCCTTTAATTACATTAAAATCTTCAATACAGCTATTCTTCTTTTTAAGGTGTTCTCCAATTTCCTGGGCTGTATCCTCGGGTTTTTTCTTTGAAACTCGGAGGAATGGGAAAACAACCAGGGTATAATCTCCCTCAAATTCGCGCTTGGTTTTAGCTACCTGTACTTGTTCAACGTTAAAACTTTGCCCGTAAAGGTCTTGTAATGTATTACTTATAATTTTAAGAAGGTATTCATCGGTATTCATCGGCTAAACTTTTATTTGAAATACAAAGATAGTAAACAATGGTTGAGAATTAAATGAAAAAAAATAGAGAGATGAAAAAAACATCTCTCCGAGTAAAAACAGTGTGCGTTTGATACTACTGCTCTTCGAGCGCTACGGTGCTTACATCGACTGTTATTTCTGTTAGTCGGTTGCGAATGGGCTCAGGAATTTCGTTTTGGTACCGCCCCCCCAAATGGGTAGCCAGAAATTTCTCCATTGCCGCTACAAATGCCATCCTATTTACTGAGCGAACAAAACCGTGTCCCTCATCGGGTGCATTAATATACTCCACATCGAACCCCCTATTACGCAAGGCCACAACAATTTGATCAGATTCGGCTTTTTTAACCCTAGGGTCGTTTTGTCCCTGCACAACAAGTAGCGGAGCAGCAATCTTATCGGCCGAAAATAGTGGCGATTGCTGTTTTATTTTAGCTAAACCGTCAGCTGTGTTTGGGTTTCCAATTCGTTGGTAAAAAGAAGTACGTATAGCCTCCCAATACGGTGGTATTGAGTTTAATAGGGTAATTAAATTTGATGGCCCAACGAATGATATTCCGCACGCATAAATTTCGGGAGTAAAAGCAAGCCCAGCCAGAGCGGCGTACCCACCATACGAAATTCCGAAAATGCCCACCCTACTCTCATCAACTATACCCTTATCAACTAAGTACTTAATACCCCAAGTAATATCATCCTGCATTAAATTGCCCCACTCACCATTCCCGGCATTTAAAAATTTTTTGCCAAAGCCTTTTGACCCCCTGAAATTGGGCTGCAAAACGGCATAGCCTCTATTTGCTAAAAACTGAACATATGAATTATACCCCCACTTATCACGAGCCCACGGGCCACCATGCGGCAGAACAACAAGTGGTAAATTGTCGCTATCAAAACCATTTGGCAATGTAAGGTAGGCCTGTATCTCGAGCCCATCGGATGAGGGGTAAGTTATGCTCTGCATTTCGGAGAGGAACTCGGTAGGCAAAGTTGGACGAGGGTTGTACTGGAAAGATAATTCTCCAGTGCTCATATCATAAATATATATGTTGCTGGGGTTTGTATCGGACCATACGCTAACAAGCCAATAACGCTCATCATTCGTTGGACTGTAAATATTTACCTCTTTATCCGAAAACCTCTTAGCTAAAGCATTGTAATGCTCTTCAAAGTTGGTGTTTTTAAAATATCTACGATTAAAAGCATCGGTATACGCAGTATATAACGGTTCGAGTGTTTTTTCAGAGAAGACTAGCCTACCAAAGTCAGCTTTTTCATCGGGGTCCTTTTCAATAAACTTGAGTTCTCCCGTCTCTATGTTCATACAGTAAAGCTGCGTAAAATCAGCATCAATTTCAGCATTCGAGACGAAGTAAAAATTTCGATTATCCTTTGTAAATTGCAAAGGGTAAGCGGTTTCGAACATACTTGAAGTATGTAAAACCTTCTGATTACCTGCATCCATTCGCCAAAGTTCTTTGGCTCCGTCAACTCTGGCGCGTTGGGCCAACCTAAGTATATCATTATGATCGAAAACCCATGAGGTATACCTATTGCTATTCTCTTCAAGCAGCGTAAGTTCGCCAGTAGAAATTTTGAGGCTATATAAGTCGTGCCATACCTTATCGCGATCGTTTAGGCCAATGAACATGAGGTCGTGATCAATTCTTGAAATATGATGAATTTGGACGCTAACATCGTGTAAATTTGTAAGATTTCGAGCCTGAGGTAATACCTGTTCTTTGGCATCGGCAGGGTTTACAGCATATACATTATAGTTCTCGTTACCTTCATTATCTTGTATATAAAGGATGTACTTACCATCGCCCGACCAAAAATAGCTACGTATGGGCCTAGTTGTTTCAGCTGTTAGCGGTAAAGCCATATCAAATGAGGCATCTCTTGGTTTTACCCAAATATTTTGAATGCCATTATAGGGTTTAAGAAACGCTAAAAACGCACCATCGGGCGAAAGTCTTCCACTGGATATTTCTGGGTCGCCAAAAATTAGCTCCCTATCGATTACAGGTGGAGAAACAGAAGTACTACAACTGCTAAAGCCAATGATAACGGCAAGAACAGCTAATAAAAAGTTAAATCGCATTATTATGATATTTTGTACGTAAACTAATTTTGTCTGATTTTGAAAATTTGACGTATAAAACCCTGATTAGTTTAATTGTAAAAAAAATAGGGCTACCGAATTAAGGGTAGCCCATATTTTTATTTTTACTTGCTAAGCCATATTCTTACCATGACAATTCTTGTATTTTTTTCCGCTGCCGCATGGACAGGGGTCGTTGCGACCAGCTTTTTTCTCCACTTTTACCGGTTCAGTATTGCGCTGCTGTGTATTTGATCCAGCTTGTAATGCATCGGAACGACTAGTTTCGTACTTGCTCATATCAAGTTTACGACGCTCTTTAGCTTCATGAACCTGACTTGGGTCACGCAATGGTATATGTGCTTTAATAAGAATTGACACTACATCACGGTTAATACGGTCGAGCATAGTTTTAAACAGTTCGTACGCTTCAAACTTGTATATTAGTAACGGGTCCTTCTGCTCGTATGCAGCATTCTGAACGCTCTGCTTAAGCTCATCCATTTCACGCAGATGCTCTTTCCAGTAATCATCAATAATGAATAAAATAATAGTTTTACTAAACGAGCGTGCCAACTCCTTTGCTCCCGATTCGTAGGCCTTTTTAAGATTTGTTACAATTTGAAAAATCTTTTGCCCATCGGAAATGGGTACAACAATATTCTCGTAAATAGCCGACTGCTTCTCGAAAACATCCTTTATTACAGGGTACGCCTGTCGGGCAATACTAAGCACTTTACGCTCATACGATTCTAGTGATGCTCGGTAAACTTTTTCGGTTAACACATCGGGCGATTCTTGAAGGTATTCCTTTTCGGAAACTGGAGACTCGATGGAAAGATTGCGAATAAGTTCAAACTTAAACTCCTCAAAATCCACATTACCGTGTGTATCATTGATAACAGCAGTGCTGACATCATAGAGCATATTGGCCACATCAACATCAATCCGTTCGCCATGCAGGGCATTGCGTCGGCGTGTGTAAATCACTTCACGTTGAGAGTTCATAACGTCGTCGTACTCCAACAAACGCTTACGTATGCCAAAGTTATTCTCCTCTACCTTTTTCTGAGCACGCTCTATTGATTTCGAAATCATAGAATGCTGAATAACTTCACCCTCTTTCAGTCCGAGGCTATCCATAACCCTAGCAATTCGGTCGGAGCCAAACAGTCGCATCAAATCGTCCTCAAGCGAGACATAAAACTGTGATGAACCGGGGTCACCCTGACGTCCTGCACGTCCACGCAACTGGCGGTCCACACGACGAGACTCATGACGCTCAGTTCCAATAATGGCCAAACCTCCAGCAGCTCTTACTTCGGCACTTAGCTTAATGTCGGTACCCCTACCCGCCATATTGGTAGCAATGGTAACGGTTTTAGCTCGCCCTGCTTCGGCAACAATATCGGCCTCACGTTGGTGTAACTTTGCATTTAGCACGTTATGCTTAATGCCCTTCATTTTAAGCATTCGGCTAAGCAATTCGGATATTTCAACCGATGTTGTTCCAACCAGTACTGGCCTATTTGCGTTAACTAATTCAACAATATCATCAATTGCGGCTACATACTTTTCACGTTTGGTTTTAAAAACCAAATCCTCCATATCCTTACGTATAATGGCTGTGTTGGTTGGAATAACCACAACATCGAGCTCATAAATTGACCAAAGCTCTCCTGCTTCCGTTTCGGCAGTACCAGTCATACCTGCTAACTTGTGGTACATGCGGAAGTAGTTCTGCAGGGTTACCGTTGCAAAAGTTTGCGTTGCAGCCTCTACTTTAACCCGTTCTTTGGCCTCAATAGCCTGATGTAAACCATCGGAATAACGACGCCCATCGAGTATACGTCCGGTTTGCTCGTCAACAATTTTAACCTTATTGTCCATTACAACGTACTCCACATCAATTTCGAACATGGTGTAAGCCTTAAGGAGCTGGTTAACAGTGTGTACCCTTTCAGATTTGATTGAAAAATCACGTAGTAATTCCTCCTTTGCCTCTATTCTAGCTTGGGGCGTCATATCAGCCTTTTCTATTTCGGCAATTTCGGAGCCTATATCGGGAAGAATAAAGAATTTAGAATCTTCGGAAGCCGAGGTCATCAGGTCGATGCCCTGGTCGGTTAGTTCAACCGAATTCTGTTTTTCGTCAACAATAAAAAGCAAATCATCGGTAACGATGTGCATATTCTTATTGTTCTCCTGCATGTAAAAGTTCTCTGTTTTTAGCAGCAGAGCCTTATTACCCTGCTCGCTAAGGAACTTGATTAAAGGTTTATACTTAGGATACCCTTTAAATGCCCTTAACAGAATTTTACCACCCTCCTCTTTCTTGTCTTCAGCAATTAGCCTTTTGGCATCGGCTAGCATTTGAGTAACCATGTTACGCTGAGAGTTAACCAACTTCTCAACCTTTGGCTTATAATCCTCAAAGAGCTGGTCATCGCCCTTTGGTACAGGTCCCGAAATGATAAGCGGAGTACGGGCATCATCAATTAAAACGGAGTCAACCTCATCGACAATAGCATAGTGATGCTTCCGCTGCACTAGGTCGCCTGGTTCAACGGCCATATTGTCGCGCAGGTAATCGAAACCAAACTCATTATTAGTTCCAAAGGTAATATCGGCCATATAAGCTTTGCGCCTGTCCTCGCTATTAGGCTGATACTTATCAATACAGTCAACAGACAAGCCATGGAACTCGTAAATTGGTCCCATCCACTCGGAGTCACGACGTGCAAGGTAATCGTTTACCGTAACAATATGTACCCCCATACCAGCCAGCGCGTTAAGGAAAACGGGTAGGGTTGCCACAAGGGTTTTACCTTCACCCGTTGCCATCTCAGCAATTTTACCTTGGTGCAGCACTACTCCCCCAATAAGCTGTACATCGTAATGTACCATATTCCATTTTATCTGGGTTCCACCGGCGGTCCATTGGTTACTATATATTGCCTTATCGCCTTCAACCGTAACAAAATCGCGTGTAGTACTTAAATTACGGTCAAAATCGTTAGCCGTAACAACAATCGTGTCATTATCATTAAGTCTGCGTGCAGTTTCTTTTACTATTGAAAAAGCCTCGGGTAGAATTTCTTCGAGTACCTCCTCAACCTTCTTATCAATATGCTCAACCAGCTTATCAATTTCACCCGACAATCTCTCCTTCTCATCGAAATCAATGGTGTCGGATTCCATTTTAGCTTTCATCTCCTCAATATTCTTTCTATCATCGGCAATATAATCGCGAATCTTTTTCTTTAGCCTATCCGTTTCAGCACGAAGTTCATCGTTTGAAAGGGTTGTGAAACGAGGGTAAGCCTCTTTTATTTTTTCGAGATATGGCGTTAACTCTTTTAAATCGCGTTGAGCCTTATTGCCAAAAAATTTTGATAAAACCTTGTCTATTGCACCCATGGGCTTATATTGTTAATTTTAATTTGCGTTGCTGTTTAGGTTATAACTTGCAAATTTAGCAGAATTTTAGGAGTTGTGGAAACATATGTAAAAATTTGGGTTAATAAAAATATAAATACTCAACTTTTTATAGTGAAGAAAGAGCATGAGCACTAAGTTTAGCACCAATTTAATTTATGTTAAATATGCATAACCAGCCTAACTTACGGTAAACATCAAATTAAATGTATTCCCTTAGCGAGTAGACCCATACGCACTTGATTGGACCAAATTCCTGCTTGAACCTCACCAATATGCTGTTTCTGCAGCAGTAGCATACATAAACGCGATTGCCCAATACCCCCTCCAATAGTTAACGGAAGTTTTCCGGATAAAAGCATAGAATGATAATACAGCGCTTCTCTACTCAGGCAATCACATACTCCCAACTGATGGCGTAAAACAGTATCGTTAACCCTAATACCCATAGATGAGAGTTCTAATGCAGAGCGAAGCACAGGGTTCCATATCAGTATATCACCATTTAAACCATTATATCCCATTGAGTTAACAGAACTCCAATCGTCATAATCGGGAGCACGCCCATCATGAGGTTCACCATTGCTTAGGTTGCTGCCAATACCAATAATAAACACGGCTCCTAACTGCTCTGTAATTCTATTCTCTCGCTCTTTGGGCGTTAAGTTGGGGTACATATCGAGAAGTTCTTGAGCATGAATTGGAGTAATTTCTTTGGGCAAGAAAGGGGTTACACAGGGGTATGCCTTGCAAATTTCACACTCAGCGCTTAGCATAGCACCATAAATTAGCCTTACCACTTTTACAAGATAATTGAGGGAGCGCTGCTTGTCAGAAATCACCTGCTCCCAATCCCATTGGTCCACGTAAATAGAGTGTATTGGCGACAGCACCTCATCAGGTCGTAAAGCTCTCATATCAGTAATAATACCGCACCCCACTGGTAAATCAAGTTGTTGTAACCTAATACGCTTCCACTTGGCGAGGGAGTGAACCACTTCTCCCGTAGTATTCTCTATACCACGAATGGGGAAAGCTACAGGGTGTTCAACCCCGCTCAGGTCGTCGTTAATACCCGTATTGGTTTCAACCGCAATGGGCGATTCGACCCGAATTAAACTCAGCGCCTTTGCCAGCTCAAGCGAAAAAGTGCTTTTTACCAACCCAATGGCAAGTTCTGTTTCTTGTCCGCTTTTAATTTGCTGACCTAATTTTGTGCTAGTACTTACAAGTTCCATAGTAATATGGTTTAAGGATTAAATAAAAACAGCCCGCAAAATTGCGGGCTGTTGGACGTATATATAGCGATAACCAACCCGCTTGTTTAGGGGGAATTATTATTGCTATTATTATTTAAACTAATGAATATCATACAAATAGATTATATTACTGTTTGCAAATCGATTAAAACATAATATCGTTACTTCAAATTTAACCTCTCCTTAGTTTGAACTGGTCTAAAACTAAGCATCGACTGAGCCCTTTGGGGCATTTCATATTTCGCAAAACATCAAAAAAAAAGCCCTCCGCATTCGGAGGGCTTATACTTTTGTTACATTTTATGCTAAAGTAAAAGCAAGGGCCCCCCGCTGACAAACAGATTATTGTTTGCATTAAAATTGGGGCAATTATTTATGGTAAAAATCATACTGCTTTTTGTTTACGATACAAATATATAAATAATTTGCTTTAGTAGCATCAATAAAAATGCAAAGGGGCTAAATTTCGTATCTTTGTAAAAATATTTATTCAACTATGGTTCGCAAGTCCATCGCTACAAAACCTAACCTCGAGTTTTTCGTCCCCGACCTGTCGGAGGAGTTAAAACTGCCTCTTGTAGATGCCTTTATTAGCGCAGGGTTCCCCTCGCCTGCCGATGATTACCTAGAAGCCAAACTGGACCTAAACAAGCTGCTTATACAGCACCCCAACTCCACTTTTTTTGCTAGGGTAAGAGGCAACTCTATGATTGACATTGGTATTCACGATGGCGATATTCTGATAATTGACAAATCTTTCGAACCTAAACATAACTCGGTGTTAGTTTGCTTTATTGATGGGGAATTTACCGTAAAAAAGGTAAAAAAAATTAATGGCGATTTTTACCTCATGCCCGAAAACAAAGATTTTGCCCCTATAAAAATTGAAAAAGAGTCCGATTTTCGGTTATGGGGCGTGGTAACGCACTGTATTCATAAATTCTAGTCCAATGTTCGCCCTAATCGATTGCAATAACTTTTACGTGTCGTGCGAGCGCATTTTTAACCCTCTGCTCGAAGGAGTGCCCGTGATTGTTCTCTCGAACAACGACGGCTGTATTATTTCGCGCTCCAACGAGGCTAAAGCCCTTGGGCTAAAAATGGGCGAACCCATATTTAAACGCAAAGACCTTATAGCACAGCATAACGTTAAGGTGTTCTCATCAAATTATACTCTGTATGGCGATATTTCGCATAGAGTGATGAGTACCCTACGAGATTTTTCCCCTTTCATCGAAATTTACTCCATTGACGAGGCATTCATCGATTTAAAGGGAATTTACACCGACTTTACCGTTTACGGGCAGAATATCAAAAGAACTATTCAGAAAGACATTGGAATGCCCACCGGCATTGGCATAGCACCAACCAAAAGCCTTGCAAAAATTGCAAATCGGATTGCTAAAAAACGTAATGGGGTATTTACCATAGAAACCGAAATCCAGCGCCTATGGGCGCTTGCAAACACACCCGTTGAGGACATTTGGGGCGTGGGCCGCCGGTACTCTACTCTTCTTAAAAAGAATGGAGTAAATACCGCCCTCGACTTTACCAACCTAAGTACCGACTGGATTCGTAAGCATATGACCGTTCAGGGACACAGGCTAAAGGAGGAGCTACGTGGAAGGTCGTGCATTGAGCTAGAAACGGTGATGCAACCCAAAAAAAACATTGCTAGTACTAGGGCATTTGGCAAAAAACTATCAGATATTGAGCTTATTAAGGAGTCGGTTTCATGGCATGCCACCAACTGTGCCGCTAAGTTACGCAAGCAAAAATCGGCTGCTCGCTTTGTTACTATATTTATACATACCGACCCTTTTTCGGAAACAGAGAAATATGTATCGCGCAGCATTACCGTAACCCTACCCGTAGCATCGAACTCGGATAGCGTGCTTACCAAAGCGGCCATTGCAGGGTTAAAGAAAATATTTATTCCTGCCCTTCTGTACAAAAAAGCAGGGGTAATTGTGAGCGAAATTTGTCCCGAGAATGCCATACAGCAAAACCTGTTTGAATACTACGATAACAATAAGCTAAACTCGGTATCGAAAGTAACCGACTTTTTAAATACCAAATACGGTAAGAGTACGGTTACACTAGCCGTGCAAGGAAATAGCCGCGACTGGAAACCTAAACAGGAAAAAGTATCGCCCGCCTACACCACCCGATGGGATGAGATTATTGAGGTGCGTAATTTATAGGTTAAGGCTGAGAAAACGAGAAGTGAGAAGTGAGAAGTGAGAAAGTGAAAAGTGAAAAGTGAAAAACTAAAAGTATGCGTACTCGAATGGGGAATGCGAAACTCTAAAAGCCAAGGGCTAAAAGCTAAGAGCAAAGTTGAGAAAGTGAAAAGTGAAAAGTGAAAAACTAAAAGTATGCGTACTCGAATGGGGAATGCGAAACTCTAAAAGCCAAGGGCTAAAAGCTAAGAGCAAGGTTGAGAAAGTGAAAAGTGAAAAGTGAAAAACTAAAAGTATGCGTACTCGAATGGGGAATGCGAAACTCTAAAAGCCAAGGGCTAAAAGCTAAGAGCAAGGTTGAGGTTGAGGTTAAGATTGCTTCGTCGTTCCTCCTCGCAATGACGGGAAAAACCCGAAGGCTAAGGGCAAATAGCTAAAAGCAAGGTTGAGAAAGTGAAAAGTGAAAAACTAAAAGTATGCGTACTCGAATGGGGAATGCGAAACTCTAAAAGCCAAGGGCTAAAAGCTAAGAGCAAGGTTGAGGTTGAGGTTGAGACGGGTCCGTCTCAACAATTCAAAAAAAATATTAGCTTTGTAAACCGTTGCAGTTTTATAAAAACAAATCAACCTACAATCAAATATATAACTATGAAAAAAAGCACAAGGATAATTGCTTGGATTTTATACCTATTAGGTTTAGCCGCTTTAATATTAAAACTCACCCATCAGGATACGGACATTACCCTACTTTATGCTGCAGCCATTTTAATTACAGTACCTTGGATAATATGCATTGTCGATTACATTAAGATGGAGTCCAAAAAAAACTATTTGTGGCTATACATACTGATATTTACTGCTACTATTGCAATTCCTGTACATCTATACAAAAGGAGGCATTAATTACTGGCACAACATACATTAAGGGCTATGGCTAGTTACCAGAAACTTAAAAATTGATATACTTTCATTGATTATTTTGCTTAAAACAATCAAAATTCCTTAAACTTTAGACGAAAAATTAGGTCATATATTCAGCTAACAAATTCAGTAAATTATATAAACGAGAAATAGGATATGGATAAGGAATTGTTAAAATCAAAGATTAAGACAAACGTCTATCAAATAAAATCGGATAAAAACGTTGCATTACATAAACATCAGAAATTTGATGAAATATTCTACTGCATTAAAGGCAGCGGTTTTGGCGTACTGGAGAATGAAGAGAAAGAAATGACCGTAGGTAGCGTTTTTTTAGTGAAAGAGAATGTAATGCATGCTTTGCGTTCTGATTCTGAAATGTGGGTAACATCCTTTTTAATTCCGGTCGATTACGAACACACAAAACATTAACAGTAAAAAAGGTTAAGGACTCGTCCTAGAGTCTCTTTTAAATAGAGCATCATTATGAACATAGAGCAAATTCGAACGCTATTCCCTGTCATAAAAGAAGCCGTGTACCTTAATAGTGCCTCACAATCGCCTTTAAATACATTGGTATATGATAGGCTTCAGTCTCATTTAAAAACAGAGCTAAACCCTGTTGGCAAAAAAGCATTTAATCGTGATAATATACGGGTTTTGCTATCAAAGTTATTGGGAGGTTCGCCAAACGAATATGCTTTAGTAACAAGCACCGGTATAGGTATAAGTATTGTAGCACAAGGTATTAATTTAAAAAAGGGCGATAATGTTGTTGTACCTGAGCGCGAACATTGGAATAACTCCTTCCCCTGGTTGCAGCTTGAAAAGAAAGGGGTTGAGGTTCGATTTGCAAAACTCAGTGAAGATAATAGCATTGACCCCGAAACCATAGAAAAACTGGTTGACCATAAAACACGCATTGTGGCAATTGCTGCGGTAAGATTCAACAGTGGTTTTAGACCAAACTTGGCGGCAATCGGAAAAATTGCGCACGCAAAAGGTGCCCTGTTTTTGGTAGATGCGGCACAGGCAGCTGGTATGATTCCCATTAATGTTGAGCAGGACCAGATTGACATAATGGCGGGCTGTGGTTTTAAATGGCTACTCGGATTGTATGGAACGGGATACCTATATGTTAGTAAGAGAGTGGTGGAAATGATCAATCCGGTACTACCCGGAATGTTTGCCGCCGACAACCAATTCGATAAACTTTCTTATTACAATGATTCTCGCAAGTTCGAAACCGGCACAATTGCCTATTCTCTCTTCGATGCTTGGACAGCTGGGCTCGAATTGCTTCTTGATGTTGGCATCAAAAATATTTACGAGAGAAACCTAGAAAGTACAGACCTGCTGATTGATGGACTTCGTGAGAAGGGATATCAAATAGTAACACCAACAAAAAAACGGGAAGAGAGAACGGCGATTGTGCATTTTAATACAGGCGCATTTGAAACTACTAAAACGCTCTACAAACAACTTACTAACGAAAGAGTTCTGGTTACATTACAGGGTGAGAATATTAGGGTTAGTCCGAATTTCTTTAATACTGTTGAGGAAATTAAAATGTTCTTGAATTTAATATAGGTCTTGATATTAGCATACTAAAAGAATAATGTATGTAAACTAATGGCGAAAATGATTTATCATGGCTTTTTATCGATTAAAAGTATAAAGGGTGAATCTTTTCAGATTCACCCTTTATATCAATATTCTATATATATATATATATTATCTGGGTAATTTCTCTGAAATTACACTTTAAAATATGCAATTATTTCGCGCAAATTTTCAGCAAGTCCCGATAACGATACGGCATTTTCATTCAAATCTTGTGCTGCATTGCCAGTCTGTTGCGTTACTTGGCTTAAACCCGAAAGAGCATTATTTACTTCACCCGCGCCTGTTTTTTGCTCATTACTCGCTGAAGCAATCTCATCCATTACTATAACTGCTTTTTCCAATTCCGATGCAAGTTCATTAAATAAATGCTCAGTTTTTTCGCTTAATAATACGCTATCTTTTGATAGTGTATCAATTTCATCGGAACTAACCTTACTTCGTTCTGCTAATTTTTTAACTTCGGCTGCAACTACAGCAAACCCTCTTCCATACTCACCTGCACGAGCAGCCTCTACGGCTGCATTTAGTGCCAACATATTGGTTTGCTGCGAAATCTCATTAATTACAGTAATTTTTTCAGCAATAGTTCTGCTTGCCAATAAACTGTTATCCGAAGCATCTTTTACCAAAATCATTTTTTTCTGAGTCCCTTTAATAATCTTATTCCCATTTAGGGCGTTTTCAGTATTCTGTTCAATGTTAGCATTTATTTGCTCCATTGTTGCCGACACTTCCTCGGTAGACGAGGCTTGTTCGTTAGCACCTTCAGCCAGTTTATTTGAATTGTCCATTAGCTGTGTACTTGCAACGCTAATATCTTCAGATCCACTTTGCAAATTTTCAACTACCTGGTTTAGTGTGTTTACTAATTTTTTTATCGCTTTTCCCAGCGTGCCAAGTTCATCTTTGCGATTAAGCAACTCCGAAGATAGTTTTAAATTCAACTCCCCTTCTGAAAGTTTAGTAACGCTACTAATTGAATCGTGCAAGGGCTTTTTTATGATATGAGCTACTATATAAAAACAAGAAAATGTAACAATAATGTCAATAAGCATGGCTAAATACTGCGAAAAATGCTCAGGAAACGCGGCAGAAAGTCTTGTGATCACCATAATAAGTAGGAGGTTGGTTCCCCAAATTAGGCTGATTTTAAACAGTACTGAATTTTTAAATAGCAAGCGCAAAGCAATAAACATTACAGGTATTACTATGCCAATTGCTAAAAGAATAGCTTTAATTAATGGATGCATAATATTGTTTTTTTTTTGAGTATTTATGTCACATAATTAAAGGGATAGTATCCGTTTAGAAATACAATAAAAATAGGATATAAAAACTTGTTAAACAAAATATATTCTGAAAACTAATAAAAATAAGCATCACTTTTATATTGTAGATATTGTGTTTTAGTAAAAAGGGGTAAATTAATTGCAATTCGTGCATAAAACCTAAAGCAAGGGAAAGTACAATTCAATTAATTCTATGGTCTAAATCTGGATGGAATAAACAATAATGAAGAATATAAATAAATCTCGAATGAATTTTAGTAGATTTTTAAAACAAATATCTACCCGAACAGGCAGACAGCTATTAATTCCACTATCTTTGATGCATTGAACATTGAAAGCCGATTTTGAAAGACCTTTTACTTATCACCCCGCCCTTTACGCAGCTAAATACGCCCTACCCCGCAACGGCCTATTTAAAAGGGTTTTTGAATACCCAAAACATTAGTGCCCATCAAGTGGATTTGGGCATTGAGGTTATTCTTGAGTTGTTTACAAAAAAAAGTTTTGAGTATATATTTGAACAGGCCTACCAAAGCAACAGGATAACCTCGGCAAATTGCCAACGAATTTATGCCCTAAGAGATGATTACTTACTCGTTTTAGATGGCGTTATTCAGTTCCTACAAGGTAAAAACCCAACCCTTGCCCGTCAAATTTGCACTAGGAGTTTTTTACCAGAAGCCTCACGCTTTGAAAGCATTGATGATTTGGATTGGGCATTTGGTTCTATGGGAATTCAGGATAAGGCAAAACATCTGGCCACCTTATATCTCGAAGATTTATCGGATTTTATTGTAGAATGTGTCGACGAGAACTTTGGCTTTATTAGGTATGCCGAGCGTTTGGGCCGAAGCGCCAATTCCTTTGATGAATTATATAACTACCTGCAAACCGACAGCAAGTATATTGATGCAATTACCCTACAAATTCTACATAAGCGGCTAATGGCTGTGCAGCCCAAATTGGTCTGTTTTTCGGTTCCCTTTCCGGGCAATTTATACAGCGCATTTAGATGTGCTCAATATATTAAAACCAAGTATCCACATATTAAGGTGGCTATGGGCGGTGGCTTTCCCAATACAGAATTGCGTACCCTAAAAGATGTGAGAGCTTTCGAGTTTTTCGATTACATCACTTTAGATGATGGCGAACAGCCCATTGAGCTGTTGGCGCAACACGTGTTTGCTGGCGAAGATCTTGCAAGTGGCTCTTTTAAGCGTACACTTCTTTTAGAAAATGGGGAAGTTGTTTATAAGAATAACTCTTCTAAACCAGATTTTAAGCAGGCGGAGCTTGGCACACCCGATTATTCCGATTTAAGGTTGGATGAGTATATTTCGGTAATTGAAATTGCTAATCCTATGCACAGCCTTTGGATTGATGGGCGTTGGAATAAACTCACAATGGCGCATGGCTGTTACTGGAAAAAATGCACCTTCTGCGATGTTTCGCTTGACTATATTGGTCATTATGAACCCATTGACGCCAAAATCCTGGTCGACCGTATGGAAACATTAATTGCTCAAACTGGCGAAACGGGTTTTCATTTTGTTGATGAAGCTGCACCGCCAGCCTTGATGAAGGCTTTGGCTCTGGAAATTTTGAAACGAAAACTCATCCTTACCTGGTGGACTAATGTTCGATTCGAAAAAAACTTCACTCAGGACCTTTGTTACTTGTTAAAAGCATCGGGTTGTATTGCGGTTTCTGGAGGGCTCGAAGTGGCATCGGATAGGCTGTTGGCACTAATTGATAAGGGTGTAACCGTTGAGCAGGTGGCTCGCGTAACCCGAAATTTCACTAAGGCCAATATTATGGTGCACTCCTATTTAATGTACGGTTTTCCAACCCAAACCGTTCAGGAAACGGTTGACAGCTTGGAGATGGTGCGCCAACTTTTTGAAGAGGGAATTGTACAATCGGCCTTTTGGCATCAGTTTGCGCTAACAGCGCATAGTTTAGTGGGTTTGAATCCGGCAAAATATGGCATTACCCCTATTTTAAAAGATATTACTTTTGCCAACAATGACATAAATTTTACTGACCAAACGGGCATTAACCACAGCCAATTCAGCTTTGGCTTAAAAAAGTCGCTCTTTAATTTTATGCTTGGACTTGGCTTTGAATTGCCGCTTCAAGATTGGTTTGAATTTAAAATTCCGCAGACCAAAATAAGAAACAACTACATTCGAACCTGCTTGTCAACGGATCCCTTTTTTAGTATACAAGCCAGTTCTAAAGTTGTTTGGCTTGGCGGAATGCCTCTCGTGAGCGAGCAATCTAAAACGAAGAAAGGTAAAAGTTTGAAAACCCTTCAGTTAACTTTTCATCATAAGAGCAATTCATTTCAAATAAGTGTTGAAAAAGACCAAGGCGAATGGCTACTAAACATTTTGCCAAATCTTTCGCCACGTTGCGATGAACTGTTTAGCTACGAACAACTTAAAGCCGATTTTGAAACCCATTTTGAGGGCTTTGAATTATTTTGGTACTCTAAACCAATTCAGAAATTAAGAGACTTTGGCTTACTGGTTGTTTAGGCGCTTTTTAATCATTCTTTGGCTCCGCTCAGAGTAATTTTAGAATAACCTAGCCCTACTAGCCTTTGTTATACTGAGCGTAGCCGAAGTATGACTACTACCAACTTCGCATGCTGCTATTTTTCAGAGACCATAAAAAAAGCAAAAAAGTAAGGAACGAGCGAAAAATAGCACTAAAAATTTATTTCACCATTTTATCGCTATCTTTGACGACCGAAACAAAAGACTAATGACCAAGATTTAGTAAAACCGCCCCCTACCCCTCAACCTTTCGCACACAGAATTGTTGACAATCATTCTACAGAAACATTTCGTATGGCATCAGAAACAAGTATTTCGCTTAACAACATAGCAACTCTTCATCTTAACAATTATCCTAACAGACCAACAATAGTTTTTTTACACGACTCATGGGGCTGTATAGAACTGTGGCGTGACTTCCCCGAAAAATTAGGAAGATTGGCAAAATGCAATGTTTTGGTATACGACCGACAAGGATATGGCAAATCGTGCTCGTTTACAGAAACAAAACGAACAAATAGCTATTTGGAAAAGGAAGCCGACTTCTTAATCGAGCTATTGGATTCCTTCCAAATTGACAATGCAATTCTATTCGGACACAGTGATGGTGGCTCAATTGCATTAATTGCAGGCGGAAAATACCCAACCAGAATTAAAGGGATTATAACCGAAGGGGCACATATTTTTGTTGAAAACGAAACAATACTTGGGATTAAAGAAGCCGTTGAACTTTACCACACAACAGACCTGAAGGCAAAGTTAGAAAAGTACCATGGCGATAAAACAGAGGCAATGTTTTGGGCTTGGGCTTCAACATGGACCTCGGACGAATTTAGAACTTGGAATATTGAAGCATTCTTACCAAAAATTCAATGTAATTCGCTAATAATACAAGGCGAGAATGACGAATATGCAACATTATACCAAGTAGAACAAATTGTAAATCAGATAAATGGACGAACCACTAAGTTGGTGTTACCAAATGTTAAACATACGCCGCATAAAGAGAATCCAGAATATATATTAACCAAATCATTCGAACTAATTAACCAAATACTAAGCGTATAAGGTTGGTTAAGCTGTTAAAATCAACAGACCTTTAGTACCTTAGGTTACACCGCATATATATGCAACTAATAGTATGCATTCATTGCTAATACATTACCTTTGAACCTTTATAACATATAATCCCATTTGGGTTCATTTAAATTTAATAGAATGGGGTTAATAAATTTGAACAATGAAATTTGAAGAACTAAACATTATTGAGCCAATTTTAAGGGCTCTAAAAGAAGAAAATTATTCTGTCCCCACATTAATACAGGAAAAGGCAATTCCACTCATAATAGATAGAAATGATGTGCTGGGTAGCGCCCAAACAGGTACAGGTAAAACAGCGGCTTTTGCCATTCCAATTCTGCAACACCTCTATCTGGACCGCCAACAGGGTAACACAACACGCAATATAAATGCGCTTATAATAACTCCTACACGCGAATTAGCCATCCAAATTGCAGAAAGTTTTTCGACCTACGGAAAGTATACAGGATTAAAAAACACCGTAGTTTTTGGAGGCGTAAGGCAAGGCCAGCAAACCGATTCACTTCATAGAGGAGTCGATATTCTTGTTGCAACACCCGGCAGGCTTCTCGACCTAATGGATCAGGGTTTCGTTAAGCTAAATAGTATTGAATACTTTGTTTTAGACGAAGCCGACCGTATGCTTGACATGGGATTTATTCATGATATTCGAAAAATTATTGCCAAATTGCCTGCCAAACGGCAGTCGTTATTCTTTTCAGCAACAATGCCCGATACGATTGTTGCGCTTTCGAAAAAAATTCTGAATAATCCCATAAAAGTAGATGTGAGCCCTGTCTCATCTACTGCTGACACCATACAGCAATACCTGTATTATACTAATAAAGCCACTAAAATAGATCTGCTTATACACATACTTCAAGATCGTAAAATTGATCAAGTATTGCTGTTTTCAAGAACAAAACATGGTGCAGATAAAATAACTAGAAATTTAAAAAAGCACAGAATTAATGCATCAGCCATACATGGCGATAAGGCACAAAACGCACGACAGAAAGCCCTACAACAATTTAAAGACGGAGAAGTAAGGGTACTGGTAGCCACTGATATTGCAGCAAGAGGTATTGATATTGATAAATTAAAATACGTTATCAATTATGATATTCCGAATATAGCTGAAACCTATGTTCACAGAATTGGTCGAGGCGGTAGAGCTGGTGAGGAAGGAATTTCCATATCTATTTGCGAACCCGAAGAAAATGCGTTTATAAAAGATATTGAAAAACTAATAGACCAAAAAATAGAAGTAATTAAAACCAATCCTTTCCCGCAAACAGACAACCCAATGACAGCAAAGGAGAAGCAAGTGTTTGAGAAAGAGAAAATTAAAAGGAAGCAAGAGTTTTTTGCTTCAAAAGCAAAGTCAAATTCGCCAAGGTACAGTAGGCGGAAATAAACTGGGAGTAAATGCAACGAAGTTAAAAGAGCAGAAACTGCGATAAGATTGTGGAATGGCTTTTGTGTGGGATTATTTGACTATGCAGAATATATAGAATAACCATTAGAGTATAATATTGCTTAGGAGTTGATAGTAAAACTAAAAGTTGCAAATACTTAAAATGCCTTTATAGTAATGAAAAAAACAACACAATTAAACTGGGTTAGATACTATCGTAATAGCCTTGCCGATGGAGAAATGTATGACATAAGAACCAAGGATTGTAAGAACGGTTATTATTTTGACTCCTTTTCTGATTTAACATCAAGAAAATTAAAAGAAATTTACAATAAGTTTAAAGACAAACCTAAGAAGAAGAGTGACACCGAAGAAGAAGAAAATCAATACCCAATAGATGTTTTTATCTCACCACTATATTACTCTTCCAGGAATCCACAATAAAGCTATCGTTAAAGACGAAGATTTACTAATTGAAGGTTCTTTTAACTGGCTTTCTGCAACTCGAGATGCTAGTAGCCCACATTATCGTTTCGATGTATCTCACATTCTTCAAGATTCTGATGCTAAAAAAAATATCAAGCAACTACTTGATGAGATGAAACTGATTGAAAGCAAATCATAAGTGATAAGATATCGTGTCGCTTTTATCGCAAATTGTTAATTTCACTCAAAAAAATGTGACATTAGTTTTAAATCGTAAAATTATTTCAAGTTACTCTTTCCAAAAGTTACATTTATTTGTTGAATTTAGGGATAAATAATTGGGTATATCCAGGAATAGTTTAAACAAAAACAGTATAGTCCAAATTACATAACGCTATGGCACAGCAATTTGGTAAAACTTGGTGGGGAGAACACTTTTTACAAGCATTAACAGATATTGATTATTCCAACAGATTGCCCCGTGGAAGAAGTTATGCCCGTAATGGTTATGTGAAGGAGATTAATACTTTAAATAATAGAATTGATGCTAAAGTTAAAGGAAGTCGAAGGACGCCATACAATGTGCAAATTAGCGTACCCCCATTTTCTGATTCAGAAAAGAAAAAAATAATACAAGCCATTATAGAAGACCCCTTGCTACTTTCTCATTTACTTAACCGAGAATTACCCCACGAGCTAAATGAATTGACAACAAGGCATAACATTGCTGTTTTTCCAAACAAGTGGTCTGATTTTGATATGCATTGTTCCTGCCCCGATTGGGCAGTGCCTTGCAAGCATATAGCATCGGTAATTTATATGCTTTCGACAGAAATTGACAGAAACCCCTTTCTGGTTTTTCAACTTCATGGTTTAGATATTTTAGAGGAGTTAACCAACGTTGGAATGGCACTTGAAAAGGAGATGGGCATTCCAAGTTTCCATCAAATGGTTCAGGATATTCCATCGGAGATTGTAAATGATAAAAAAGAAACTGAAACTCCTTTTGATTTATCTAGAATAAAACCTCAAACAGACAACCTATTATCCTTACTTAACACAAAATCCGTTTTTTACGATAAGCCTTTCATTCCTTTACTTCGAAAAAATTATAAGGCTGTTAGTCGTCATTCTACAGTATTATTGAGCCAAGATATGGTAGAATTCGAACCAAAAACTTTTGAAAGCATAGAAAACGTAGAGCTGTTTATTAATGACGACTCCTCTTTTCATAAAGTCATATTCCATTACGAAAACGAAGATTTGGTTTTTAAAGATACCGATGACGGAATTAACTCCCTAATCAACTTCCTTGCAAGGTTGCCAAAAAAACATGAACAACGATTATCACCTGATTTAAAAATAATATACAGAGCATGGCACTTAAGCCTCAAACTTACAGAGTATGGAGCATTTGTCCCTCAATTATTAGTCTTAAAGAAAGATGCAAATGTTATAAGGTGGATTCCGGCTATAATAAACGAAGAGGTTAATACTTTGCTAAATATCCTTGAACAAGGTATTTTTCCTGAATTAGTAAAAGTCTCGTTTAATACAAAAATGCATAAATATCTTTCGCTCAGAGAACAGTCAGTAACACTCGTGGCTATTTTCTTGACACATTATATGAAATCGGCTAGCTCCGTTCAAGTATCACCTACACAATATTTAGAAACAGAAATTGAACAGCTAATCTTCAAAAATAAAAGCCTTACCTTTAATCACCTTGGAAAAAAGCAGATACCAGAAGCAATACATCAATACTTTCAACGATTTTACCTAAGCGATAAAGTTTATGTGCCACTAATTAAAATAGAAGATAATGCAGAAGAAAATACCTTTGAATTGCAATTGTGGGTTGAAAACCGAAAAGACTCCATTCAGGCACCATTAACTCTTCTTGACTTTATTGAGGATAAAGCATACAATAAATTCAAAGCCTCATTATTTCAGTCGTTAGCAAGCTTATCTAGAGATTTTCCGGCTATAAAACCACTGATTTCTTCTTCGGGTGCAAAACAGCTACTATTTGATGCAGATTCCTTTGCTGAGGTTTTATTAACATTTTTACCACTGGTTAAATTATTAGGCTTTCGGATTTTATTGCCCATCTCATTAAAAAACCTTGCTCGACCTAAAGTTTCATTAAAATTAGACGGTAATAATTCTAACTCTTCTGGTAAAAGCTACCTAAATCTTAATGAAATGCTCCAATTCGAATGGCAGATAGCCATCGGGGATAAAACAATTCCGGTAGGTGAATTTAAAAAACTGGTAAAGGGCACATCGGGGATTGTAAATATTAAGGGAGAGTATGTTTTAATCGACCAAAAAGAAATAACCACCTTACTAAATAATCTTGACGAAGATAAGCAGCTTTCACATACAGAATTGCTCCAGTCAGCCCTAACAGAAGAATATCAGGAAGCGAAGATTTCAATTTCATCCAAAGCCAAAGAAATAATAAATGAGCTGTTGCAGAGTGAACAAAAAGCAATTCCAAAGAATTTGAATGCAAACTTACGCCCCTATCAGGAACGTGGATACCAATGGCTATATAACAATAGCAAGGTAGGCTTTGGAAGCATTATTGCCGATGATATGGGACTTGGAAAAACATTGCAAGTCATAAGCTTACTATTACAATTCAAGCACGAAGGACGCTTAAGTAAAAATAAGGCATTGGTTGTTGTACCAACAACATTGATTACCAACTGGCAGAAAGAGATTGAAAAATTTGCACCACAATTATTGCCTCATATTTATCATGGTGCAAAACGTGAATTTAAAACCGATGAATGCGATTTGGTAATTACTTCCTATGGAATACTGCGTAGCGATGCCTCAAAATTTCAAAAGATTAAGTGGGAAGTGTTGGCTATTGACGAAGCCCAAAATATTAAGAATCCTGGAACAGAACAGACAAAAGTAGTAAAGAAATTGAAAGCCGATGTAAAAATTGCCATAAGTGGTACTCCTGTTGAAAACAGATTGAGTGAATACTGGAGTCTGTTCGATTTTGTAAATAAGGGTTACCTAGGGTCCGCAAAGTATTTCAAGAAATTTTTTGCTTCGCCTATTGAAAATGACAACAATGAATTACAGCTCGAAAAATTCAAGAAAATAACCGAACCGTTTATTCTCAGACGCTTAAAGACTGATAAATCAATCATATCTGATTTGCCCGAAAAAATTGAGCACGATTGTTTTGTTCAGCTTGCCAAAGAGCAAACAGCCCTTTATCAGAATGTAGTTGATACAATGATCGAATCGCTTAATAATACAGAGCAAGATTCAATAGAAAGAAAAGGATTGGTTCTTAAAATGATAACCGCCCTAAAACAGGTTTGCAACCACCCTTCGCAATTTCTAAAAAAAGAAGATGACCGGGTTGAGTTGTCAGGAAAAACCGAGATGCTTATACAATTGCTTCGCTCCATTTATGAGAATAATGAAAAGGTTCTAATATTTACGCAATACAAAGAAATGGGAAAAATTCTCACGCGTATATTAGAGAATGTTTTTGATACCACGCCGCTATTCCTACATGGAGGTGTTGCTCGTAATAAAAGAGATGCAATGGTTGATGAGTTTCAGAACAAGAAGCATAAAAAGATATTCATCCTATCAATAAAAGCCGGAGGCACAGGATTAAACCTAACCGCAGCCAACCATGTTATCCATTACGACCTTTGGTGGAATCCGGCAGTAGAAGCCCAGGCTACCGACCGGGCATTTCGCATCGGTCAACACAAGAATGTACTGGTACATCGTTTAATATCTAAAGGAACATTTGAAGAAAAAATTAATCAGATGATTCAAGATAAAAAACACTTGGCCGATTTAACTGTTTCAACAGGAGAAAAATGGATTGGCGACTTATCGAATGCTGAGCTTAAAGATCTTGTTAGTATAAACAATTAAGCCCTAAATACAATTCTAAGAGAATTACTCATTATATATCAAATAGATACCAATAATTATCGTTTAAGAATCTCACATGTTTTTTTGAATAAAAAAGGAACATTAGGATAAGTAAAGCCAAAACAAATAATATTGACTATCGACTTCTCAAAGTTCGAAAATAGGTCTGCTTTAGTAAAAATGAAAGGTGAGGAAAAAAAGGAAAAGTTCAGGGATCCTTTGTTTTAGTAAAGTCAAAATAACAATAATAACAATAATAACAATAATAACAAAGGCTTACCGAAAACGGTAAGCCTTTGTTATTATTGATTTGTAACCTTGTGATCCGGATAGGATTCGAACCTATGACCCTCAGTTCCGAAGACTGATGCTCTATCCAGCTGAGCTACCGGACCGTTTCTTTTCTCGTGGGGGTTGCAAAAATATAAAAATCCTTCGATTTTAGCATAAAGAAAAGCCTACCAAATCCGATAGGCCTTTATTTCAATTGCAGCGTAATGTGGTGATCCGGATAGGATTCGAACCTATGACCCTCAGCTTAGAAGGCTGATGCTCTATCCAACTGAGCTACCGGACCGTTTTTGTTACGGGAGGCAAAAGTAAGAAAAATACTGTTAATTGAGAACTTTTAGCCACATTATTTGCATATGCTCATACAAAATCCAAAAACAGCACATTTAAAGGTGTCTTAAAGCGAGAGTAAGCCCTTAATAACACAACTATGTGGCAAGAAAGGGTAAACACTACAATGCGCTAGTAATTGTACACTGCATAAACTAACCCAAATGCAATTGCGAGTTTATTATAATACCACAATAAAAAAACATAGAATCGAGTCGAAGAACTTGAAACTTTAACAAGCCCAAAATAATTGCACACGCTACCACAATTGATGTAAACGTATTTTTGTTACCATATTTTTTTACGTTACTTTGCACGGCTAAACAATACGTGTTGTACTTTTCACAAACACTTCCAGCACATACATTTACAACATAACTGTACAAATATATTTTAAAACATTACAATTTTATGAGTGGGTTTTTTGGATGCATCTCAAAAACGGATTGTGTGGTCGATGTTTTTTATGGCACCGACTACCATTCGCATCTTGGCACAAAAAGAGCAGGCGTAGCCTACTACTGCGAAAAAAAAGGCTTTCAGCGTGCAATTCATAGTCTTGAAAACGGTTACTTTCGAAATAAGTTTGAAGATGACATTGCCGGTTTTGTAGGAAATAGCGGAATAGGAGTTATAAGTGATGCCGAAGCTCAACCAATAGTACTTACCTCACACCTGGGTCGGTTTGCAATTGCCACCGTAGGACGAATAAACAACCTCGATGAGCTTGAGAAATACTTTATAAGCCAACGACGTACTTTTTCTGAAACTAGTCAGGGAGGCATTAACCCCACCGAGCTAGTTGGTATGATTATTTCTGAAGGAGATAGCTTTACCGAAGGTATTTGCCGAGTTTTTGATAAGATTAAAGGCTCGTGTTCTATTATGCTTTTAACCGAAGAGGGCATATTTGCTGCACGTGATAAGCTCGGACGAACACCAATGATAATCGGGACAAAAGAGGGTGCATACTCAGTGGCATTCGAAACCTGCTCTTTCTCGAACCTAGGCTACGAAATTGATAAGTATATTGGTCCGGGTGAGATAATTAGACTAACAGCCGATGGGTACGAGCAGCTTAAGCAACCGCTCGATAAGATGCAGATATGCTCGTTCCTATGGGTTTACTACGGGTATCCCCCTTCATTTTACGAAAACATTAACGTTGATGAGTGCCGATACAGGTGTGGAGCCGCTCTGGCAAAGTACGACAACGAAGAGATTGATTTTGCAACTGGCATACCCGATTCGGGTATTGGCCATGCCATTGGGTACAGCAATGAGAGATGCATACCACATATGCGCCCATACTCAAAGTACACCCCTACCTGGCCCCGCAGCTTTATGCCACAAAACCAGCAAATGCGCGAGCTTGTGGCTAAAATGAAACTTATACCAAACCCTGCTCTCATTAAAAATAAGCGCGGAGTTTTTCTCGATGACTCCATTGTTCGGGGAACACAGCTCTCGGATAACGTGAAGGATTTATTTGCTGCAGGAATAAAGGAGGCTCATATTCGCATTGCCTGTCCTCCCCTAACCTTTCCGTGCGAATTTCTTAACTTTAGCCAATCGCGCTCTAATCTCGATTTAGCAACCCATAAAGCAGTTTATCAGCTAACCGGAAAAACCGATGTTGATATGAGAGATTACTCCGACACTAAAAACGGAAACTATGCTGCAATGGTTGAGCAAATGCGAAAGAATTTGGGTGTTACCTCTCTGAAATTTCAAAAAACAAGCGATCTAGTTGAGGCTATTGGCTTACCCAAAGAGAAGCTCTGCACGCATTGCTTCGATGGTTCAGGCTACCTTTAGCCTATATTAATTGCTACATAATACTTGTGCTCTCGAAGTATTATGTAGCGCAAAAACACTTCGGGTAAACGTTCATACATTTATTTGCCTTTTGTTTTTCAATGTCGGTTAGTTAAGGGTGTCGAAGAGGCGTTTATAATTGAATCGTAATTTATATGTTAACTAAACAACACTAAATTATGAATGACGAATTTTGAATAATGAATTATGAAGTAAGGTAATACGAGAAGTCATAGCGCCGAAACAAAAGACCTTCCCTATCCAACCTTCAATATTCGATATTCATTATTCGGTATTCGATATTTGGTATTCGGTGTTCGCTATCCAACCTTCAATATTCGATATTCATTATTCGATATTCACTATTCAATAATCGTAGGGCCTATTATCTGCCTGACTGTTACGTATTTGCTTAACCCCAAAGGGGTTATATGTTTATAGCATTTATTGTTTCGCTATGCTATACGACCTCGTTGAGGTCGAATTCCTTCTGCTAATTCGTCGTTCTATAAACATTTGAATCCTACGGATTCGTTTGTTCGCTCAGTGTAACGGTCTGGCTGAGAATAATGAATTATGAAGTAAGGTAATACGAGAAGTCATAGCGCCGAAACAAAAGACCTTCCCTATCCAACCTTCAATATTCGATATTCATTATTCGGTATTCGATATTTGGTGTTCGGTGTTCGCTATCCAACCTTCAATATTCGATATTCATTATTCGATATTCACTATTCGATATTCACTATTCAATAATCGTAGGGCGTATTATCTGCCTGACTGTTACGTATTTATTTAACCTCAATGGGGTTATATGTTTATAGCATTTATTGTTTCGCTATGCTATACGACCTCGTTGAGGTCGAATCCCTTCCGCAAATTCGTCTTTCTATAAACATTTGAATCCTACGGATTCGTTTGTTCGCTCAGGGAGTTGGTCAGGCTGAGAATAATGGATTTCGAAGTAAGGAAATACGAGGAAACATCGCGCCGAAACAAAAGACCCTCGCTATCCAACCCTCGCTATCCAACCTTCAATATTCGATATTCATTATTCGATATTCACTATTCAATAATCGTAGGGCCTATTATCTGCCTGACTGTTACGTATTTGCTTAACCCCAAAGGGGTTATATGTTTATAGCAT
>Ga0265295_1001420_pt1 | contig 42118 bp, 35 predicted proteins | sample Munlansysbiofilm_FD_192503 | JGI IMG/M metagenome (GOLD analysis project Ga0265295, IMG submission 192503) | Leachate microbial communities from a municipal landfill in Southern Ontario, Canada - Methane capture system biofilm | ecosystem: Engineered > Solid waste > Landfill > Unclassified ... | reverse complement strand
AGGGTGAGGACCTAACCGGTTAAAATTGAGATAAATACTGATTTTTATAAGAGCAGAATCTGCTCCCTTCCTATTCATAGGGAGGGCTGGGGTGGGTAAGATGTCTTTACTGCGGTTTTCAACTCAATAAATCAACAACTCAACAAATCAACCATTATTATACCCCCTCTAACTCCTTCTATGATTAGGGTGAGGACCTAACCGGTTAAAATTGAGATAAATACTGATTTTTATAAGAGCAGAATCTGCTCCCTTCCTATTCATAGGGAGGGCTGGGGTGGGTAAGATGTCTTTACTGCGGTTTTCAACTCAACAAATCAACAACTCAACAAATCAACCATTGTTTTACCCCCTCTAACTCCCCCTTTGAATAGGGGGAGGACCTAACCGGTTAAAATTGAGATAAATATTGATTTTTATAAGAGCAGAATCTGCTCCCTCCCTATTCATAGGGAGGGCTGGGGAGGGTAAGATGTCTTTACTGCGGTTTTCAACTCAACAAATCAACAACTCAACAAATCAACCATTGTTTTACCCCCCTCTAACTCCCCCTTTGAATAGGGGGAGGACCTAACCGGTTAAAATTGAGATAAATACTGATTTTTATAAGAGTAGAATCTGCTCCCTTCCTATTCATAGGGAGGGCTGGGGTGGGTAAGATGTCTTTACTGCGGTTTTCAACTCAACAAATCAACAACTCAACAAATCAACCATTGTTTTACCCCCTCTAACTCCTTCTATGATTAGGGTGAGGAACCTAACCGATTAAAAATCAAGACGAATACATATTCTTATTGGAGTAGGATTCGCTCCCTTCCTATTCATAGGGAGGGCTGGGGTGGGTAAGATGTCTTTACTGCGGTTTTCAACTCAACAAATCAACAACTCAACAAATCAACCATTGTTTTATCCCCTCTAACTCCCCCTTTGAATAGGGGGAGGACCTAACCGGTTAAAATTGAGATAAATACTGATTTTTATAAGAGCAGAATCTGCTCCCTCCCTATTCATAGGGAGGGCTGGGTGGGTAAGAGAACCGAATCCGTTTGCTCTCTTTTCATAGGGAAGGCTGGGGTGGTTAAGAGTTCAGAATTCGTTTGCTCTCTTTTCATAAGGAGGGCTGGGGAGGGTAAAAGTGCCGCACTTTCAAAAATATTTTTTTTAAATCAAATACTTTTTAAAATATTTTATTAAGTTTGCCACGAGTTAAAATCAATACTTCTTAAATTCCTATTCATTCTAACCACTTTAACATGCAAAAAAAACGTATGCATCAATGGCTAATCAGCTTTATGCTGGTACTACTGTGGAGCTTCGGCTTTACTCAGGTAAACGAACCTCCCCCCGGCTCTTTGGCCGGTAAAACATTTTCAGCCCAGGGCAGCATAAACAACTCCCGGGGCATTGCCGCTTCCCTAAACGAAAGTTTTGAAGGAGAAACGTTTCCTCCTGCTGGATGGACTGTTATCAACGGTGGGGGCCCCGGCACCTGGGAAAGATCGACAGAACATCCACATACAGGGAATGCCTGTGCCAAAATTAATTTTAATTCAGTTGCACACAACGACTGGTTGATTACCCCCGGCTTAATACCCGCACCGGGAAACGCAACTTTTTCATTTTACGCCAGAAACGGAGCAGAATACTTACTTGAAAGGTTTAATGTTAAACTTTCGACCACCGGAACAAATGAAGCTGATTTCACGGTAACACTGGCAAGTAATGTTGAGCCTCCTCCCTACGTATACACCAACTATACCTACGATTTATCTGCCTACAACGGCCAAACAGTGTATGTTGCCATTCAGGCAATATCCCAGGACTTGCTTTATTTTAACATTGATGATGTAACAGGTCCCAACATCGGTTCCTCCGGGCCATTGCCTGAGCCTGTAACCAATATTTCGCCCGTAAATGGTGCGCAGAATATTGAGAATGGCGAATCCCTGACCTGGTCATTTGGTGCAAACACCAGTGAATATGAGGTCTTACTTGGCACCACCAATCCGCCTGTAACTGTGGTGGTTCCTTTCACCGGCAACCTGGCAACCTCCTATTTGCTAAGCAATTTACAAACCAACACCAACTATTACTGGCAGGTAAACGTCCGGAATGTGGAAGGCACTGTTCCCGGACCAATCTGGAGTTTTACCTCTGCCCAGGATGTACTTTATGCTTCGGTGGATGTTACCGTTACCCTCAACTCTGGTGGAAGCCCCCTGGGTACAACCGTAACTTTTACCAATACTTCCGAACCCGGACTTGGGCTTGTATATACGGAAACCCTTGGACTTTCAGGTCAGTTTACCTGGCCTGAATTTAGAAAAGGAACCTATACCATTAATGTGGTAAAAGCCGGATATGCTCCCATAAACTTAACCGGTGTGGCAATCAATGCCGCAACCAGTTTTACCTGGGAACTCACCGAACTGCTGACCGCACCTGTAGGTTTATACGTTACCCCAACCGGTCTCGCCACTTGGGATGCCGGTGCCGCCATTCAGTTTGAACCTTTTGCAGAGTCGTTTGACGGGCTCGAAAATGGAACTTTGCCCGCAGGCTGGACCAAATCGCCTGAAACAGACAATTGGGGCGTTTTTAATACAGACAATGCAGGAGGATCCTCTCCCGAAATGCGTTTTAACTTCCTGCCATATGGCAATGATACCTACTATCTTAAAACACCGGTTTTCACCACCATTGGTCAAACTTTGCTGCAACTCTCCTTTAAAAACTACCTCAACGATTATCAGAGTGGTTATTCCATAAAGGTAATTGCCATTGCTGATGGGGTAGAACATATTATCCAGGTATGGGATTCGCCCTCAAGCATGCCTGCTGCTACCCTCACCTATGACCTCACCGCTGCGCATGGGGTGGGCGCCACGGAATTTCAGCTTGCCTGGGTTTTTACCGGCAACTCCAGTCAGTTAAATCGCTGGTGTATAGATGATATATTGCTAAAATCTGCAGGCCGAAGTTCCAAAGCCTTTGTTTCCTATAAGGTATATCATCAGGGCGCGGTAGTAGCCAATGTTGCCCACGATCATTATCAGTTTGGCACCAATGGTGAAACCCTGGTTGAAGGGCAAACCTATCTGGCGGAGGTATCTGCAAACTATTCAACCGGAGAATCTTCCAAAATTTCCTATAACTGGACGTACAAAGCATGCGGAAGTTACCCTGTACCCGGGAACTTTACCGCAGCCCAGGTGGCAGGTACGCTCAACACGGCATTGTCGTGGACCAAACCAACCATTCCCGTGGGACAGGATCAGATTGACTTTGCCCGCATCACCCGCGACGGAGTGGTTCTTGCAGAAACAGAAGGTACAAGCTATCTTGACCCTGACCTGAATGTTGGGACCTATAACTATTGTATCACCTTTGTATATGAATCCGGCGCCGAAACCTGTCCCGGCACGCTTTGCCAGAGTGTTACCATTGTCAACAACGGATTGGTAAATGGTAATGTGAAACAGGCAACCTATATGGGCGGTGCCAACATTGAAGGGGCAACAGTTACCCTGACCAACAGTGCAAACCCGTCGGAAAAATTCACTTTTGTTACAGATGCTTCCGGAAACTACGTAGGGGATGTACCTGCCGCCACCTACCATTATGTGGTTGCTGCAACGGGTTATCTGAGTCAAACCCTTGAAAATATAACCATTACCCAAACAGCTACCGTAACGCATAACTTTGTGTTACATGAAATACCATATCCGGCGGTAAATGTTACTGCTACGGAACAAAACCCCGGGGAAGTAAAAGTTGACTGGCTTTTGAACACAGGTGTGTTGGGTGAATGGCTGTTTTATGATGATGGAATCTACACCGATGCAGTGGGCGGACCTGGAACCTTTTCCTGGGCTATTAAATTTGACCCTGAGCAATTGATTGACTACGCGGGAAGTTCACTTACTAAAATCTCCCTCTATAACCTTACGGCTGACGAAAACACCCTGATTATCTGCGAAGGACCCAATGCACAGACGCCGCTTTATGAACAGCAGCTTTCCGGGCTTCCTTACGGCGAATGGGCTGAAGTTTTGCTGGATACGCCTGTTGCCATCAACGTAAATAAAGAGCTTTGGATTACCATTTATACCACTGCCGGAGTTAATCATCCTGCAGCAGCCGGTGCAAGCCAGAACGAACCCAACGGGGATCTTTTATCGCTGGATGGCATTACCTGGGAACATATTCCTGATGTTTTATCGCTACCCCTCACCTGGAATTTACGTGGTTTCGTTACCGATATGAGAACCAACGAAATGGTGGAACTTACACCTGGCCCCAAAACTCCCATATATGAACCATCAGCAGTGAATACCTCTTTCGAATTCAGGAAGAACGAAGATGCTTCAGCCAATGCGAACATAAACACCAATGCCGGCAACCGCGAAATTCAGGGTTTTAATGTATATCGTACTTCCTGCGTTACGGGCGACCTCCAGCTTTTGGGAACCACCACAGAAATAGAATTTACCGATAATACCTGGGGTGCTGCTGAACCGGGTGCATACAAATGGGGAGTAGAAGCCTTATATCCTGAACAGAATGCGGAAATTAAGTTTTCCAATTGTCTGGACAAGGATATGATCACTCAGGTGAGTGTTACCGTAACTACCCTCAACGGCGACAGCCCTGAAGGAACCCATGTAGTGTTTGTTAATACCTCAGAGCCTGGGGCACTTGGGTATGAAGTTGAACTGGATGAATCAGGATATTACTTATGGGATGATTTCCGTAAGGGTACCTATGACATTCATGTTGAAAAAGCCGGTTTTGGCCCGATAGATATTTCGGAACATCTCATTGATGCCCCGGAGGATTTTGTCTGGGAGCTCGAAGAGTTGATTCTTCCGGTAGTGGATCTCAGTGTGAGTCCTACCGGGCTGGCAACCTGGCGAGACGGAGCTCCGGTGGTTTTTGAACCATTTATTGAAGATTTTTCCAATGGCATTGATCATTGGACCAGATACCCCGCTACCAACAACTGGCAGTGGAGTCAAACCAATCTTGCCGGAGGAGCGTCGGCTCCTGAAGTCCGCTTTTACTGGAGCCCCAATAGCATTGACCGCTTCTATTTTATTTCACCTGAAATAAACACCTTTGCTCAGACAGAGCTGGAAATTAGCTTTCAGCATGCAGTGAACGAAGTGCTTTATGGAGAAAGCTATAAAATTCAACTCATCACCATGGTTGGCAATGTAGAACGGCTTGTTATGGAGTTTGACGACAACAACCTTCCCCCTACACAGGTAATTACAACCTTAACCGCTGAACATGGCGTAGGCGCCGAAAATCTCCGGATTGCATTTGTATATGAAGGGAATGCCTACTATATGAATTGGTGGAATATTGATGATATTGCCATAACGGCCCCTCAAACAGACAGCCGCGAATTACAAACCTATAAAGTGTGGCTTGACGGCGTGTTAATAGACGATACGCAGAATACCCATTACCAGTACGACCAGTCCACACTGGTTGAAGGTCAGCAATATTACACGGAAATTGAAGCCCAATACACCAGTGGGTTGTCAGAGAAAATGGGTTATACCTGGACGTATGTTTCCTGCGACAACTATGCAGGCCCCACCGAACTGGATTACGAAGTTGTTAATTTAAATGATGTGGTGCTTAACTGGAGCGGGAATGCCCCAACAATAGGCGATTTTTACGAAGGTTTTGAATCAGGTACCTTACCCGAAGGATGGGTGGTGTATGATGTGGATAACGACGGATACAACTGGGAAAATACAAAGATTCAGTTTCCTGATTTCGAGCCGCACAGCGGACTGTATTGTATGACCAGCGCCAGCTATGTGAATGAATATGGGGCAGTTACGCCCAATAACTTTCTGGTAACTCCGCCCATCAGGGTAACTTTAAATTCTCAGCTCAAATTTTGGGTTGCAGCCCAGGATCCATTGTATCCAAGAGAATGGTACCGGGTAAAAATATCAACCACCGGCAATGCCGTGGAAGATTTTACCACCACACTTCGTGAAGCCTGGTCGCGCATGGATTGGGCAGAGGTGATTATTGATTTATCACCCTATGATGGGCAAACCATATACATTGCCTTTGAACACATGACACCTCAGGGTCTGGATATGTTCTATATTAAGATGGATGATGTTACGGTAACCAATACCTATACTCAGGCAACTTATACAGCGCCGGTGGCATCCGCTTCCGCTGAATCCATCCCATTCAGAACCGATAATATGACTTCGGATGAGATAGAAACAAAGTTCGATAACCTTCGTGCCCTGGCAGCTCAGCATCCCAAAGAAAATACGGATTATGAACATCTCGCTGCGGTGCGCAGTGAACTGCTCGGAACCAATATTTACCGCGATGGCATACTGATTGCCGAAAAGGTGTTTGGCCAGACCTATACTGACCCCGATGTGGAGGCCGGTATTTATGAATATTGTATAAACTATGTTTACACCGGTAATGCCATGCCCTGCACCCCGCTTTGTGTATCTGATGTTACCATAACCGGTGAGGATTGCGTTGCACCCTACAATCTTACGGCGGCTTATAGTACACTCTCCGGTGAGGTTTCTCTCGCCTGGAACCACGATGCCTTTGAAGGAACTTATCTTTCCTATGGAGAAAGCGTGTATGCAAGTGCATTCGGCTTAATCGATGCATCGCCCTTTACCGTGGCCATTCAGTTTGATCCTGAAATGCTTGCCCCTTATCATGGCAAATCCTTCTCGAAAATTAATTTCTTTTACGGTTTTGGAAGCATTGGAGAGGTAGTCGTTCAAATCTGGGAAGGACAAACCCTGATTCTCGAAGAGGAGGTTACCGGCACAATTGAGGGTGAATCCTGGAATGAGATTGAACTGAATAATCCGGTACAGATTGATGCCACCAAATCGTATAAAGTCGGTTATACCGTTTCTGATTACGATGGTTATCCGGTTGGAGTTCAGTATTACGATGGTATCCCAAATTCAGATCTTTTTCTTCTGGATGGCATGTGGGATCATATGAGTAATTATGAACCGTATGCATGGTTGCTTCAGGCGTATGTTTCAAATCCGCGGAGTGCCGGCGGCATACCTATTCCACTCACCGGTAACAAGATGAACCAAACCGGGAACTCCCTGCCCGTTAAAGCTCCTTTTGTGAATTTAAACAGGGGACAGCAGGGCAGGTCTTCACGTGCGCTCAGAGGCTACAATATTTATAAAGAGGGTGAACTGTTACAATCCGTATGGCCTGAAAAATCATACGTTTATGAGGAAGTTGAAACGGGAACGATTTGTTATTCAGTAACCGCTGTATATGATTATTGCGGAGAAACGGCGCACTCAGACGAAGACTGTGTTTTAATTGTTAACACAGAAAATCCAGCACTTTCCGGTGTAAGGGTTTATCCCAATCCTTCAAACAGTAAGGTAAATATTGAGTTTAGTGACAACATCACCCATATTGCAATTTACAATATATTGGGAAAAGTTGTCCTGGAAAGCAATGTTTCAGATCAAAACATGTTAAGCATTGACGTTACTAAGTACCAACCGGGTACCTATTTGTTAAAGCTTACCACAAAAGAGGGAATAAATGAAACCCGCAAGATGATGATCAGTAACTAATTGTTTGACAAAAGTTTGATAAAAAAGAGACTGTCCGACCAGATCGGATGGTCTCTTTTCCAATTTTAAAAGCAAATCCTCAAATATTTGGCTCCCTTTCCTTGAGGAGAAGATTGGGGTGACTTTAAAAGGGACAGCTTGTCTCGTGATAACGAGAAGGGACGTGTGACGCTTGTAAGGGACAAGGAGACGGGGGGGCGGAATCAAAGCCTAAAACCCGAAACTCAGAACCTTAAGACCAAAGACTACTTGTCTCGGGAGAGCGAAGCGATAACGAGAAAGACTAAAACCGGAGAGACGGGGAGACCGGGGGACGGGGGCACCATAAACTAAAGATTAAAGTCTAAAATAAAACTCAGGACTAAGAACCCAGAACTCAAAGACTAAAGACCAAAGACTAAATGTTATATAGCACAACATAATTGACAGTTTTGTCATATCCTTAAAGCGGGGGCTTTTTTCAAGCCCCACCCCCTTAAGGAGGTCTTAAGGGTCAATTTCGTAGCACAAGTTCATTGACATTTTGGAAAGTAGTTACCAGTTGACAGGAGTTAGGTAAGGGAAAATATGCTTTATCTCATTGTTCTGTCGGACAACAAGGCTTTGGGTGTCTAAATTGACCTCAGCAACAACGTAAGAATACTTCAGAAGCTCATTAACATCAAACTTTCCGTGATTAGCTTCAGCTTTAAATCGTTCCTTATGAACCTTATGAAGTAAACAACACCGGTTTCTAAGGGGATCTTCTTTAGCTCATGGATATTGCCATTGTAGCAGATATTTAAGCTTTGCTGTTTTGAGGCTTCATTGGGGTTTCGTTGGCTTTTGAGGCAAGCATTTTCTATGCGTTGCTTAATGAGCGAGAGGTTCTTTATAATTTCATTCATATATGAAAAATCTTAAAATACTATTAATTAGGGACTTGTAATTTGCTGACAGGTGTATTGTTTACGCCGGTTACTTACGTATTTATAAACATCCGCAATCCTTTAAAGTGCAAATATATGCAACTTCCCCAAGCTACCATTAATTCCGAAGCCACCAATAATGTTATCTGTATTTTTAGAAGGCCTTAAAATAAAAGGATTACTTTTGCGTTGATAATGAAAGTTTTACATTTCTAATTAACTGTAAGCTAAGCCCGAACAGGTATACGCTATTCTGGAACCTAAATCACTCAAATGCTGAATCAACTTTCTTTTATTTCCATACTGATTTTTCTTACCCTTGGTTTTCAATCACAAATAAATGTACCCCTGGTCCTTGCGGAAACATCCATAAGCAGCGAAACGGACATTGACAGAGCTGAGATTATAGAATTTGCTAAAACTTATCTCGGCACAACATACCGATATGCCAGTGTTGATCCCACTAAAGGATTCGATTGCTCTGGCTTTGTTTCTTATGTCTATAACCATTTCGACATCTGGCTTCCCCGTGCTTCAAAAGCGTATAAATCTTTAGGAACTGCGCAAAAGCCCGAAGATTTTAAGGTGGGTGATATTTTGGTTTTTTATGGCTACCGCGATAAAACGCAGATTGGGCATGTGGGGATTATCTGTGAAGCAAATGGCCTGAAATCTAAATTTATACACGCTTCATCCGGCAAAGCTTACGGAGTAACCATCAGCCAGCTTGACTCAGATCATTACGCCCGGCGGTTTTACAAGTGTATTGATGTAATCAGGCAATAAAATGGAAACCCTTTAAGGGTTCACCTACTTATTACTTTCTCAGCCGTAAGAAAGGATGGCTGAAATATCTCTCTTAAAAAAGAATCAATCTTTATTTATAAAACAGCAATTCAGCCAGCTTTTCATCCCTTTCGTAAACATCTTTATAGAAGTTAACCCGGCCCTCTTCATCTACCCAGGCCGTAAAATAACCAATATAAACCGGTATCTTATTCTTGAGCGAACAGATGGTTTCTTCGCCGGCATTCATGGCAGCATCAATCTTTTCGACAGGCCAGTCTTTGTCGTTTTCTAAAATCTTTATGGCCAGTTCTCTGGCCTTCCCTACCCTTACGCAGCCATGACTCAACGCACGTTCCTCCCGTTTAAACAGACTTTTGGCCGGAGAATCGTGAAAATAGATATCGTTTGAATTGGGAAACATAAACTTAACCAGGCCCAACGAATTATTTTTGCCCGGCAACTGGCGAACATGCCCGTCGTTCCACTCCATATTATGGTTTTTCAGATAGTGCTTGTTCTTTTCTATGCCCGGCAAAACTTCATCTTCAATAATTGATTTGGGCAGATTCCAATACGGACTGAATACGATATAACTCATCATTCCATCAAAAATAACAGTTTTCGTCATAATTTCGCCCACCACAACCGGTGAATCGAATTCGATTTTGCCATCGCGAAATAAAATCATCCTGTAGGCGGGTATATTGGAGAAAATGAATTCTCTTGCCTCAAAAACATCCGGCGTAATCCAGCGCCAGCGCTCCATATTGACTACAATTTTTTTGATGTATTCATCCACCGGAACATTCATAGCCTCAATATGCCCGGCCGAGATGGTGGGATCGGGCTTAAAGCCATGGCTCGTCTGAAATGTTGTGACTGCTGCCAGCAATTCATCATCATATATATTGCTTTTGTTGTTTTGCCTCATTTCACCACTTACAAACAAACGCTCCCTGATTTGCTGAATCACCTGCGATGTATCCTTGGGTTTATAGCCTTTATGATCAGCTTCGGGCTCAATCTGAATCCAACCTCCGTTTTCTTTCATTTCGCGGTAGCGCTGCAGTGCATCACGCAACTGATAGTATTGACTAAACAGGTGCGGACTATATTCGTGCTGCAGTTTCTTGTCAGAAATAATTGAATCAAGCAAAACGGTATAGTTAATCTCTTTGCGTGGCAATAACCATCCTATCTCCGTCGTGGCTGAATCGTTAATCCCTTTATATACTTCATCCACGTAATACAGGTATAAGCTGGTAAGCAATAAGTCTGACCCCGGCTGTTTGCGCGAATACCTTCTGGGATTTTTAAAAATATCGTCAATATCCTCCTGATACGGGAAGATGGTGTAAATTCCCTCATCCTCAATATTCTGGACTTTACTATGGAGCGAATTTCCATATTTAGCAATGTTTTTTTTACTGAACCAGATGTAGGTAAAGTTATGGTTCCGGTAAATTTCAATCAACTCACTTTCATACTTCTTCAGTTCAGGATGTGAGTCGAAAAACGGAGCGATAAGCAGACTGTCGAAAGGCACAGCATTGGTACCGCTTTGCCTGCACGACTGGAAGAGCAGCGAAATCATAAACGCAATAGAAATAGAGAATAAAACAAATTTTCGCATTTTTAATTTTTATAGGTTGATAAGTGAAATCGGGATGGATAAAAGAGGGATATTTATATTGCTGTATTCGCTCTGTAATACGCAAAATATTAATGAATTAAAGCAATATTTACTGACTTATCTTCAAAAGCATCAATTTTGCAATCGTTAAAAGATGGTTTTGATAATTTTGGTTTGAAATTTCTCGAAAATCCATAAGGCTCCACGGGTATTCCTAAGAAATTCAAATTACACTCATTGTCTGAGTTTATATCGTGATAGATGGAAATGGCGTAATCATTTTTTTTATAATCCTTCAGATGGAAAATCACGGTGTCGCTGCTTACCTTTTGAGAATAGACTTTATATTCTTTGCCTTTCTTCAGGAATGATTTGGGTTTATTAAAAACCCCCAATTCAATACTGCCTTTCTGTGTTTTGATATTGGTCACCACAATTTCTAAATCAACCGTTTCTGTATCGGGCGAACCCAGACCAAAAACACTCAGCAATAGTAAAAAAAGATGTTTCATAAATCTCTATTTTAACGTATCATTTCTAAAATAATGTTGAATCATTTCCGTATCGCGGTTGACATAGGCTGCCAGAGGTTCCGATTGCCGCTGCAAGTATTTCTTTATGGGATTGCTAAAGAGTGAAATAATCGATTTTAGAAAAGCAGATATCTTGCTTTCCTCTTTTTCGAAATAATCCGACAGAGTGTCTTTCCTGAAGTTCAATATGTTGTCCAGCACATGACCATCCTCATAATAACCACAGTGAAAATTTTTCTCTGCAAAGGTTTTTTTTGGGAAATTCAATTTCCCCAAACCGTAAATTTTAAAGGAATGGGATAAAAAGTCGTCATAAATAATTCTGCAATGTTCCCCTCCACCCAGGTTAAATATCCTTTTTGATAGTTCTGCCTGTTTGTTTATTGCATGAATAAATGCTCTTGCCGTGTCTGCCGGTGAAGCTATTTCGAGCGAGGTTTTAAGTGGCTGATGAAACATTAATTTGGACATTTTATGTCCGCCCATAATCGCCGTCAACCTAAAAATACTCCAGTCGAGTTTGCTATTTTGAACTATCTCCTCAGCCATAATTTTCGTTTTAGCATACTCATCTCCCGCACTCGGGTTTAAACTATCCGAAACGGATATCATCGGTGTATTCAGGCGGTCGCCATAAACAGAGATGGATGAACTGTATAAGAAAAATGCATTGGGAGAATGCTGTTCTATAAGCCGGATTAGATTTTCTGTACCCACTACGTTAACCTGATGGGATAAGGCCGGCTTTTCGTCTGCTAAAGGAGGAATAATAGCGGCAAGGTGTATAACTGCATCTTTGTTATAGCATGCTTTAATTAAATCGGTTTCCTTACTAATATCTCCATAAACGATATTAATCTCATCTTTATAAGGCTTGAACTTTTTTATGGCTTTGCCTGACTTTATATCAAAGACGGTAATATCATACGCTTCTTTCAAGTCGTACAACTGTTTTAACACTTCGTATCCAACAGTCCCGGACGCACCGGTTAACAATATATTTTTTCTTGTTTTCAAGGTCTGAATTTTAAATTGATAATGCGGTTATATAAAATGAGCTAATTCCTTTATTTATACATACCTGCTGTTCCATTGTGCATTAAGAGTGCCAAACCTCAGAAAAAACATAAGGCTCCAAAACATTGAAGCCTTATGATAGCATCACACATTAGTTAAAGGTCCATCGCACCAAGCCCATATCACCGACCTGCATTTCTATTACCAGGTCAACAAGAGTATTCTCAACTACCTTATAGGCAGTAACATCATTGAGCGTTAATGTTTTTGCATCGTCGTCCAATTTCCAGGTGCCGGTTTTTGTATCGCCACAACTGTCTTTGATAACATAGGTTTCGTCAGATTTAAAGTCCCATGTAGAGTTTTTTTCGCAATCTGTTGCTACACTTACACCCAAAATAGTCTTCGATACTAAATTCCAATTCTTTACAATCATATTTACTTCCGTTTTTTCTTTTTCACAGGATGTAAATTGAAGTGCGGTCAGTCCACAAATGGCTAATATTAGCAAACCAAAAATTTTTTTCATGTTTTTGCTTTTTATTGTTAGTTATAATTTGAATGCAAATTAAAGTCTTTAGTCCTATATATATGTTACATAAATAAATCTAAGAGTTACATTATTCTCACTTTTTTAGAATTACTTGAACACATATATATGTAGCTTCTTCAGCGGTAAGAATTACAGGAATTTTGTTAAGGATTCAGACTTTCTTTTAACATCATACTACTGACAACAAATAAGCCTTGAGTTTTTTTCAGGAAGTCACTTACACTTAGCTTTGCCTGTTTTGGGCAATAATTTTAGTTCTTTTATAAATTCCGCTTTCCAGATGTATTTTACCTTCTTTAAGTCCACTTAATAAATTTGATATTTTGTCTTGTGTAGATACTCCCATCAAAACATTTAACCCAAACTTAGGAACTCCGTATTTTAATATCCTATTCATTAACCGCTCAAGGATTTTAATTCCAGGTTCAGTCTGGTCAGTAGATTGTTGTTTTATCAGCCCCAACTGTTCAAGAATAGTGTTCATCTGTGAAGATTCTTCAAGAAAGCTAATTTTTGATTTATCCGCCCACGGCATAGGATAATTAACCTCTCCGTCCCCTTTTTTGAAAACCTCATAGTAAATAAAGACCCCATTATTGTTTAAAACCCGGGTTATTTCATTGTAAAATTGCAATTTGTCACGAATATTCATTTGTAGGTGTTGTGTCCAGACTGCATCGAATATATTGTCCTGAAAGGGCAGATTTGTTGCGTTTCCCTGAATAAATTTAGTATTGTGGCTTAAACCGACAAGTGCTGATAAACGATTCGCGGTCTCAACATATTCCGGGGATAGGTCTATTCCGATAGCATCACAATCAAATTCGTCAGCCAGCATTCTGCAAGGTCCACCAATGCCACAGCCGATATCTAATAGCCTGGAACTGCTAATATTGGCAATTTCTGCTAACTCTCTTGATACTTCTGCCCCTCTTACGTGGAATTCATCAACACCGGCGATATCTTTTCTACTTACCTTATTTAAATTGACACCCCTTTCTTTGAGCCAATGAATAATATCGTCATACAAATCCGGGGGAGAGTAAAAATTTTCAATTTGTGAACTCAAAAGATCCATGGTGCCGACTTAAATTCTAATCAGGGGCAAAGCTATGCGTTTTCGGGTATTTTTGAAGTCCTTCAGAGCCGTTAAAATCTCTATAAAAAATAAGACTTTTAGCTTAGCCCTGCATCTACGTCAGGATCCAAACCTCAAAAGATATTAATTGGCTGTTCAGCAAAATTGCGACTTATGCTAAAATTAGCGTCCAAATCAGCCCACTTTCATCGGTTTACATAAGTCGTTTAAAATAATATTTCACACTCCCGCCTTGCATTCAGTTAAATGTTTGATACCTTTGCAGTCCTAAATGAATGGGATACGGCTTAATTTCTGCAGAAGCCTGTCAATTAATTGATTAAACGATGCAAACATGCATCTTATCATCATTTAAAGGCAGGTTAAAACGTAAAGGCGTCCAATACACAGACGAGGGTTTCAAAACAGTTTGTTTTGCTGCCCTTTTTCTATACACTATACATTGCTAAAATCGCTAATCAAAATATCATGGATTTCAACTTAACCCCAACAGAAAAGCTCTTTTTACAGATGATCCGCCGGTTCGCTGAGAAAGAGGTAAAGCCTTTGGCGGCTGAAATTGACGAGCAGGAACGTTTTCCGGTCGAGACAGTCGTAAAAATGGGAAAAATCGGCCTTATGGGCCTGCCCGTTCCTGTGAAATACGGAGGCGCGGGCGGCAGCAACCAATTGTACAGCATGGCCGTGGAAGAACTATCCCGCGTATGTGCCACCACCGGTGTTATCCTTTCGGCCCACGTTTCTCTGTGCGCCGCTCCCATACTGGAGATGGGCACCGAAGAACAAAAGGAGAAATATCTGCCTAAGCTCTGCTCGGGTGAGTGGATCGGTGCTTTCGGCCTTACCGAGCCAAACGCCGGAACCGATGCTTCGGCCCAGCAAACTGTTGCTGTACAAGATGGTGACGAATGGGTACTCAATGGTACCAAAATTTTTATTACCAATGCGGTATATGCTTCCTTATACATCATCATAGCCATGACCGACAAATCTCAGGGTACCCGCGGTATTTCAGCTTTTATTGTCGAAAAAGGTACACCAGGATTCTCCATAGGCACCAAAGAGCGCAAAATGGGCATTCGTGGTTCAGCCACCTGTGAACTTATTATGGATAATTGCCGCATTCCCAGGGAAAATTTGTTGGGAAAAGTGGGTAAAGGCTTTGGTTTGGCCATGAAAACCCTGGACGGTGGGCGGATTGGTATTGCTTCTCAGGCATTGGGCATTGCCCAGGGTGCCATGGACGAGACGGTGAAATATACCAAAGAGCGCAAGCAGTTTGGCAGGGCCATCAGTCATTTCCAGAATACCCAGTTCCAGATGGCAGATATGGAAACCAGGATACAGGCTGCCCGCCTGCTCGTCCGCAGTGCAGCATTTAAAAAGGACAATGGTATTCCCTATTCGGTGGATGCAGCCATGGCCAAACTCTATGCCAGCGAAACCGCTATGGATGTGACTTCTAAAGCCATTCAGTTTCACGGAGGCTACGGCTACACCCGCGATTATCCGGTGGAGCGTATGATGCGTGATGCCAAGATCACCGAAATTTACGAGGGTACCTCCGAGGTGCAACGTATGGTGATTGCTGCTGACCTTTTAAAATAATCAAACCATTTAAAGCCTTCAGCTAAAGCATGAATAATGGCGATAAGCCTTTAAAATCATACCCGGAGGCTGACAAAAAACAGATTTTATGAAAATTATCGTTTGTGCAAAACAAGTTCCCGATACTACGGAAATAAAGATCAATCCGCAAACTGGCACTCTGATCCGTGAGGGTGTGGCCAGCATTATGAATCCGGACGACAAGGGCGGGCTCGAACTGGCGCTGCAGTTAAAAGAGCAGTACAATGCTCACATTACCATTATCACCATGGGCCCACCCCAGGCCGATGCCATTTTGCGTGAAGCTTTCGCGCTTGGCGTTGACCGGGCTATCCTGCTCACCGACCGTAAATTTGCCGGAGCAGATACGCTGGCTACTTCAAACGCTCTGGCCGGTGCCTTGCGAAATCTCGGATATGACCTGATTATTGCCGGTCGTCAGGCCATTGATGGCGATACTGCCCAGGTAGGTCCGCAAATTGCCGAATTGCTCAATCTGCCTCAGGTAACTTATGTGGAAGGGCTGAAATATGATGGAGAGAAAACACTCACTATTCGCCGGCAAACAGAAGAAGGTTATCAGCTGCTCGAAACAGAAATGCCCTGCCTGGTTACCGTCCTTGCTTCGGGATATGAGGCACGATACATGCCTGTGCGGGGAATTGTGGAAGCCCACGATCGCGAAGTGGAAATATGGGGCTTTGACAACATCTCGGTAGATGAGTCTAAACTTGGACTCAAAGGATCGCCCACCCGCGTGCACAAGGCTTTCAGTAAGGGCGTGAAAGCAGCCGGAGAGCAGTTTGAGGTGGAAGCTGACGAAGCTGTTGGTATTATCATCAGCCGCCTGAAACAGAAGTTTCTCATCTAATAAGGAGCAAGAATTTACTTTTTAAGACTTTTTGAACATGGAAATATCAGCATATAAAGACATTTATGTTTTCGCGGAGCAACGCGGTGGAATAATTCAGGGGATAGCCCTTGAGCTGCTGGGCAAAGCCCGCGATCTAGCCCAGGCTACCGGGCAGGAGGTGGTGGCCATACTTGCCGGTCATCACATCAGTGAAAAGGCCAAAGCCTTGATTGCTTTTGGTGCCGACAAAGTAATTGTAGTGGACGATCCTGCATTGGCTGAATATTTAACCGAGCCTTATACGCAGGCCGTTACGCGGGTTATTCAGCAATACAAACCTGCGGTGTTGCTTATTGGGGCCACTACCATCGGCCGTGATCTGGGGCCACGACTTTCCGCCAGGATTGGGACCGGACTTACTGCCGACTGTACCCGCCTGGAAATTGGCGAAGAGGGCGAATTGTTAATGACGCGTCCTGCGTTTGGTGGCAATCTCATGGCTACCATCGTGAGTAAGGAACACCGTCCGCAAATGTCAACCGTACGACCGGGAGTAATGCAGAAAATAGACCGCAACGACAGTCGCAAAGGCGAAATAGAGAAGCTCGATGTTGAGTTCGATAAATCAAAATTCAAAGTAAGGCTGATAGAAAACGTAAAAGCCAAACAGAGTCTGAAGGACATTGCAGAAGCAAAAATCCTGGTTTCAGGCGGACGTGGGGTAAATTGTGCCGAAAACTTTGAAAAACTAAAGGAACTGGCAGTTATGCTTGGCGCAGAAGTGTCTGCATCGCGTGCAATGGTTGATGCCGGCGTAGTTCCGCAGAATCGGCAGGTGGGACAGACCGGCAAAACGGTGCGGCCCGACCTTTACTTTGCTTGTGGCATTTCAGGAGCTATTCAGCATCTGGCCGGCATGGAGGAAAGCGGCTACATTGTGGCCATCAACAAGGACAAATATGCCCCCATTTTTCAGGTGGCAGACCTTGGCATTGTAGGCGATGGAAATACCATTATCCCCATGCTCACCGAAAGGCTGAGAAAGGAAATGAACCGGTAAACTGGGACACCTGCTGCATTGCGGCTTTCATAGAAAGACTGTTTGAGCAGGTAGGTGGCGAATAAGAAACACTCATCCTAGACCCCAATATCAAAATATGATGTTGCCATTGTGGAACAAGACAACAGATTGACGCCTGAAATCCGGGTGCATACATAGCTTATTTTTTGATCCGGGCAGACCATGACTTCAGTAGTGAGCAATTTTAGGAGTTTGGCCATTGCTTTCTTTTTCAACATTTAATTGTTTATAAGTTTGTTGAAAACGAATTTATATTTACCTTTGCACCCCTTTTAAAAGGATAAGTGAGTGTGTGGAAGGCCGTAACCCGAAGCATATCAGGCTTATTCATGTTTAAATGGCGTTGCCGTGGACAATTGATTCTCATGCCCGTGAATGGATTGTAGAGGCGGTTTGTAAATATTTTTCAAGCTAATTTTTTAACAAAATGAACACACTGAGTTATAAAACTTTGTCAGCCACGCCTGATAATATCCAGAAGAATTGGATATTGGTAGATGCTGAAGGTCAGACTCTTGGCCGGCTTTCGAGCAAAGTTGCTAACCTGATCAGGGGTAAAAATAAAACCAATTTCACCCCAAATCTGGATTGTGGCGACTATGTAATTGTGATCAACGCAGAGAAAATTCAGCTCACGGGCAAAAAAATGACGGATAAGGTTTACGTACGTCACACCGGTTATCCGGGTGGACAGCGTTTTACTACTCCCCGCGAGTTGATGCAAAAGCATCCTGAACGCCTCATTGAACATGCGGTAAGAGGAATGCTGCCAAGCAACAAGCTGGGCGATGCGCTATATCGTAACCTTAAAGTGTATGTTGGCCCTGAGCATCCGCATCAGGCACAACAGCCACAATTGATCAACTTAAATTCAATTAAATAATCATGGAAGTAATCAACACCCTCGGCAGAAGAAAGAAAGCTATTGCCCGCATCTATCTTAAAGATGGCAACGGAGCAATTACGGTGAACGGCAGGGACTACAAAGAATATTTTCCCACCGGAACATTACAGTACGTGGTTACCCAGTCACTCGAAATAGCTGATTCAATTAGTAAATTCGATATTAAGGCCAACCTTGACGGAGGCGGCATCAACGGACAGGCAGAAGCTCTGCGCCTTGCCATCTCGAAAGCCTTATGTGAACTGGACCCCGAAAATCGTCCCCCGCTTAAGGCCAAAGGCCTGTTGCGCAGAGACCCCCGTATGGTGGAAAGGAAAAAACCCGGTCAGAAGAAAGCCCGTAAGAAATTCCAGTTCAGCAAACGATAGTTTTCGATTGTGTTTAGTATCTAAATTACCGCGACTTTACCCTTACCAGGCTGTTGCCTGAACAGTAAGCTACCCGGTAATTGTTTTTCACAGAATGTAAACAATTAATAAAAAAATTAATGGCAAGAACAACTTTTGACGAATTACTGGATGCCGGTTCGCATTTCGGGCACCTTAAACGGAAATGGAACCCCAACATGGCGCCTTACATCTTTATGGAGCGCAATGGTATCCACATTATTGATTTATATAAAACCATCGCGAAGATTGATGAGGCTGCTGCAGCAATGAAGCAGATCACCAAATCAGGCAAAAAAGTACTTTTCGTGGCCACCAAAAAACAGGCCAAGGAAATTGTTGCCGAAAAAGTAAATTCGGTGGGTATGCCTTATGTAACCGAGCGCTGGCCGGGCGGTATGCTTACCAACTTTGCCACTATCCGCAAGGCCGTGCGTAAGATGTCGTCCATCGACAAAATGATTACGGGCAATAGTTTTACAGTTCTCTCCAAACGTGAACGCTTACAGGTAACCCGTGAACGCGCTAAATTGGAGAAGAACCTCGGTTCTATCGCTGACCTGAGCCGTCTGCCGGCAGCAATTTTTGTGGTTGACATTGTAAAAGAGCACATTGCCATCGCAGAAGCCCGTAAACTCAACATTCCTACTTTTGCTATTGTGGATACCAATTCAGACCCTCAACTGGTCGATTTCCCTATCCCGGCCAACGATGATGCCTCCAAATCCATAGCACTGATTCTTTCAAAAATGGTGGAAGCCATCGAGGAAGGATTGACCGAACGCAAGATGGATCGCGACAAACGTGCCGATGATGAGCGCGAGGATTATGACGGAAAAGAGCGGAACTATGATGTGGACGAGGACGATGAGGATTCTCCTGCAGGCAGTGAACGCCTCCGTGCTAAACCTGTTGCAGGTGAGGAAGGTACTGGAGAAGGCCGCCCACGTAAACCAGGTACCCGCCGCCCCATTGGACGCAAACCCGGTGGACCGCGCAAATAATTTTTTCACCTATTTAAACATTTGAATTTTATGGCAAATATAACTGCAGCCGATGTAAACAAGCTGCGCCAGATGACTGGTGCCGGTATGATGGATTGCAAGAAAGCCTTGCAGGAAAATGACGGCGATTTTGAAAAAGCAACCGATTACCTGCGCAAAAAAGGACAGAAACTGGCTACCAAGCGTGCCGATAAAGATGCCAACGAAGGAATAGTAATTGCCCGGGCCAATGAGGCCGGTAATTACGCCGCCATCTTTATGCTCAACTGCGAAACCGATTTTGTAGCTAAGAATCAGGAATTTGTTGACTTTACCAACGCACTTATGGCTAAAGCCATGGAAAAACAGCCTGCTGGTATCGATGCATTTAAAGCTTTGGATCTCAATGGGAGAAGTGTAGAAGAAAACATTACTGAAATGGTAGGTAAAACTGGTGAAAAAATGGAGCTTGCTCATTTTGAAACCATTCAGGCCGAAAGCGTTTATGCATACAACCATCCGGGAAATCGTCTTGCAACCATTGTTGGCTTCAATAAAAAGGGCATCGAAAACCTTGATCAGGCCGGTCACGAAATAGCCATGCAGATTGCCGCTATGGCACCTGTAGCCATTGATCAGAATGGCGTTTCAACAGACATCATCAACCGTGAAATGGAAATTGGTAAAGAACAGGCTCGCCTCGAAGGAAAAGCTGAAGAAATGATTGAGCGTATTGCCCAGGGCAAACTCAACAAATTCTTTAAGGAAAATACCTTGCTGAGTCAGGAATTCGTGCGCGATAATAAATTGAGCGTTGGAGATTATCTCCAGAAAGTGGACAAAGGGCTCACCGTTACCGGTTTCTACCGTTTTATGCTGGGAGCATAAGTTTAACGCGCTTGTATCTATTGGTAAAAAGGCCATCCGGTAAGGGTGGCCTTTTTAAGATAGTGGAATATGGGTTCGGAATCTGCTGAGAGATAACGAAACATGAGTAATAGATTTGTCCTGTAAACTAAGTTTTGTTGTTCATACACAAGTTTTAATCGTTCTAAGTAATGATACCCCAAACAAGAATAATGTGTTAGCTTTTGAGTGCTTTGATTATTGTTCATATAAGAAATTATAAAAAAGGCTGCCGTCGATCACGAGGCAGCCTGCAAGTATATTAAGTTAAAGAAGTAGTTTTATTTCGCGCCCAACGCCTCTTTGATAATGGCTGCAAGGGTTTTATTATCGGCTTTCCCGGCCAGTTGCTCCCCGGCTACAGCCATTACCTTACCCATATCTTTAATGCTTGTGGCGCCGGTGTTGATAACAATGGCTTCAATTCTACGGACAATTTCTTCTCTGCTCATTTGTTCCGGAAGATAAGCAGCAATTACCTCAGCCTGGCTGTTTTCTACCTCAGCCAGATCGGTACGTTGTTGCTCAGTGTAAATAGTAGCAGCTTCGCGGCGTTGCTTTACCAGTTTCTGAAGCAACTTAATTTCATCCTGTTCTGTAACTTTTGCCCCTCCTTCGCTGGTAAGTGCAATCAGCAAGGCTGATTTTACTGCACGTAATGCCTCCAGCTTGTCCTTTTCGCGGGCAAGCATGGCCTTTTTAATGTCTTCGTTAATTCTATCCGTAAGGCTCATAGCGCAGCATTGCTAATCCACATTATCATGTAGAAAGGAGTTATTTGGTTTTATTTCCACCGAACTGTTTTCTGGTTTTGACAAGGTATAACGCGAAACCTCGGAGTCGTCAGATGCCGGGACTTCACGCAGGGTAACATTCTTGCGCAGATAGGCCGGCTGGTTCTCCACTTCATTCAGGCCTTCGGGCGTGGCTATTTTATAACTCATTTCCCGCATTTTATCATCCCGGCTTTTTGATACCTCCTCCTGTAGTTGCTTGTCATGCGGATTGTTCAGCTCATCATCAAAAGTTTTCAGGAAATTAAAGCCGGGCTCCCTGGAAGTGCTTTTAAGTGGTGTGGCTGGAAAGGTATTTGTTGTTTCAGAAGTATTCTTTTCAGCAGAAGCTGAAGGCTGGCTACCCACTTCAAACGTAAATGTTCGCTGAGTCATGGTTTCCGGGGTGGGTGGAAGGATTTCTTCGTTTTTGACCGGCGCTTCCTCTTTCCGGGTGATGAGGGTAATTTCTTCAATGGGGGCCGGAGATGGTTTTTCTGTTTCGTGTGGAGACGTAACAGCAGGTATTGGCTTGTTCAGTTCATGCACGATTACCTCATGCCTGGGCTGACTTCCTGTCTTCTGTTTTTCGTCAAATCCTGTAGCAACAAGCGTAATGCTGATTTTTTTCCCCAATGATTCATCGGTGCCATTGCCCCAGATGATGTCGGCGCTGGAGCCGGCCTCATGTTGGATATAGTCGGTAATTTCCATCACTTCGTCCAGGGTGATTTCGTCGGAGCCTGAGGTAATGTATAGCAGGATGTTGCTTACACCGCGAATGGTAGCATCGTCGAGCAGGGGAGAGGTCATGGCCATCTGAACCGCTTCCAGTGCCCTGTTCTCTCCTTCAGCAATTCCTGAACCCATGATTGCTTTGCCACTATCTTTCATTACCGTTTTTACATCTTCAAAGTCAACGTTAATGTAGCCGGTAACCGTAATAATCTCGGCAATACCTTTGGCAGCGACAGTGAGAATATTGTCAGCCTTATTGAAGGCCTGAGTAATGGTCAGGTCGCCCTCCAGTTCCCTCAGTTTGTCATTGCAGATAATTAACAGGGTATCAACCGATTTGCGCATCTCCTCTATGCCAAGCTGTGCCTGCTGGCTGCGTTTACGGCCTTCAAAAGAGAAGGGGATGGTAACTATACCCACAGTAAGTATGCCCAGCTCTCTGGCCAGTTCGGCAATAACGGGGGCTGCACCTGTTCCGGTACCACCGCCCATTCCGGCAGTGATAAATACCATTTTGGTGTTGGTTTCCAGTACTTTCCTGATGTCATCTATGTTTTCATTGGCGGCTTCCCGGCCCACCTGAGGGATGGATCCAGCACCCAGCCCCTTGGTGCCAAGTTGAATTTTAAGGGGAACGCTACTGGTCTCAAGTGCTTGAGCATCAGTGTTGCAGATCATAAAATCTACTCCACGAATTCCCTGGTTAAACATATGGGTAACAGCATTGCTGCCGCCACCGCCGACACCAATAACTTTTATGATGGAAGATTGATTTTTTGGCAAATCAAATTTGAGCATATCAGGCATGTTTTGAGTCTCCTAAATTAAATGAAATAATGAGTGAAATTATGGTTGATTCAAGGTAGTTATCAACAGCGCAACTGTTAATATCTCAGGTTAAATTGTCTTCTTCAAAAAACTTCTTAATCACATCGAGGAACGAACCGCGGGGAGGTTTTTTTGCTTTTACCTGAGGTTTGTCTTTTTTTTCAGCTTCTTTTTCCAGACGCTGAAGGCCAATAATCACCAGTCCCACACCCGTGGCGTAGGCCGGACTCGCCATTTCTTCGGGTACCCCCGGAGCCAGGTGCTCGTTGGGATAGCCAATGCGCGTGTCCATTCCCGTGATGAATTCAGTAAGCTGAGAGATGTGGCGGAGTTGTGCGCCGCCTCCGGTAAGCACAATCCCGGCAATCAGTTTCTTCTCAAACCCTGAATTCTTTATCTCGAAATAAATGTGTTCGATAATTTCTTCCATTCGGGCCTGAATAATGCTGGCGAGGTTGCGCAGGGTAATTTCCTTTGGGGGGCGTCCCCGAAGACCGGGGATGGCCACCACTTCCTCGTCCCGGTTTTCGCTGGCCAGGGCCGATCCAAATTTGACTTTAAGATCTTCAGCATGCTTTTTAATAATGGTACAGCCTTCCTTAATGTCTTCGGTAACGATGTCGCCTCCAAACGGAATTACAGCGGTATGCCGGATGATGTTATCATGAAAAATAGCAATGTCGGTGGTGCCGCCCCCGATATCTACCAATGCAACTCCTGCTTCTTTTTCCTCTTCGCTGAGTACGGCTTCGGCAGAGGCTAAAGGCTCCAGTAGCATGGAATCTACTTCCAGACCAGCCTTTTTTATGCATTTCACAATATTTCGGGCCGCCATGGTTTGTCCGGTAATGATGTGAAAATCGGCCTCCAACTGATGTCCCAGCATACCTTTGGGATGTTTGATGCCGCGCTCACCATCCACCGTATATTCCTGAGGGATTACATCAATGATCTCCTCTCCCGGATTCATGGCAAGTTTAAACATACTTTCAGTAAGGGTTTCAATATCAGTCTGATTAATTTCAACTTCGCTGTTTGAACGTATGCTTGAACCATGGTATTGTATGCTTTTGATGTGCTGTCCGGCAATGCCAACATTAACTGTAGCTACTGTGATGTCGGAGCGGCTGTCGGCCTCCTTCACGGCATTAACGATGCTACGCACCGTATCGTCAATGTTGGCTACTACGCCCCGCTTTACCCCTATGGATTCAGATCGCCCAAAACCAAGAATTTCAATTTTGCCGATTTCATTACGTTGCCCGACAATAGCCGCTATTTTTGTGGTGCCTATATCGAGACCAACAACAATTTCAGATGCTTCCATTTTGTGTAGTTTTTGTGCAAATAACCTGGTTGCGGTATTTTAAACTGATGCTTCGATAATTGTTCCAGCCTTCAGCCTGCATACCGCGAGTGTAGAATGTGTTCAGATTTTCAATTTTTTCAGCCAGGTGCGTAGTATCGCCCAGTACGATAATTTGATCACCTATTTTGGGTATGAGTTCAAGCTCACCCTGATTATTCAAAAATAACTGTTCTGTAAGTGCCAGTGTAAAAGACTGCTTGCTCAGGGCAGAAGCAGCAATAAAGACTTTCTGTAAGTCAGGAGTCAGCATTTTGAATGGTTCAGGGATCATTCCCGTTGAATGCTCTTTCTCCCAGGACAACCTGGTTCTAATAAATCCGCTGGCCACCATTACCCTGGCGGGATATCCGGGGCTCATGGGCATAATGGCTCCCTCAGTATCCAGATAAAACGGGGCCCCATCTGTGGGCATAATCTTAACCAGGGCTTCCCGTTGTTCGGCAAACACATTTACTATGCCGTCAACTCCAATGCGTACCGAGGTCCTCTGAATATACGGGTTTTTAGTCAGCAATTGCTGAATCGCCGCTGTGGGTATGCTTTTCAATGGCTGACCTTTAATCCTGATGCCTTCTTTGGTGATCAGTCTTACAATATAGGCCTCATTGATCAAGGGGTCGGCCTTATTGTATTCAACCTTCACCTTTAACATCCGGCAGGTTTCATTGCCTTGCTTTTTATTTGCAAAGACGAATAAACTTCCGATACCGGCAACAAGCAGTGCCCAAACTACGGTAATTAATATTTTTTTCATCCCCTGTAGTTTTCGTTCAACAATGTTTCAATCGGAACAATCAATTGATCAATATCCCCGGCACCCATGGTGAGCAGTAAATCGATAGAGTTGCCTTTCAGGAAATCCAGTACTCCCTCCCGGCTTAGTAAGTGCTTGTCTTCAAGGTTCGTTTTCGCAAATAGTGCCGCTGATGTTATGCCGTCAATGGGCAATTCCCTTGCGGGATAAATATCGAGCAACAGCAAGGTATCCAATGCGGCAAGGCTCTCCGCAAATTCATCCATAAAGTCGCGTGTGCGGGTAAACAAATGAGGCTGAAAAATACCTGTAATCTTGCGCCCGGGATAAATCTCCTTTACAGACTCAATGCATGCGCTTATCTCTTTGGGATGATGTGCATAATCATCCAGATAGGTGAGACCGGGCAGGTCAATGCGCTGATCAAACCGGCGAACCACTCCGGTATAGCTGTTTATGCCTTTGCAGATGTCGTCTTCATTTACGCCGAAAAGCCAGGCTGCAGCAGCGGCTGCTATACTGTTTTCGAGATTAAATCTTCCACGGGCAACGGGTTGCAGATTCCTGATGATTCCCTGGGGCGTTTTCAGGTGATAGCTAAACATTCCTGATTCCAGTTGCAGGTTGAGGGGCATAAAATCTGCCTCTTGTTCCAGAGAATAGGTGTAGCGTTTTACTCCTTGTTGAAGTCTGTCAGGAATAATTACGGATTGTTTGATCAGCAGTATGCCTTCTACTTTAATTTTACCGGTAAAATCAGCAAACGCTTCCCGCAAGGCCTCGTGGTTATGATAAATGTCAAGATGATCGGCATCCACGGCAGTAATTACCGCCAGGCTGGGATCTAATTTTAAAAATGAATAGTCGAATTCATCAGCTTCAACTACCACCACTTCACTCTGAGGATTTAAAATCAGGTTGGACTGATAATTCTTAGCTATGCCTCCCAGAAAAGCAGTACACCCAAAAGGGGAGTGGTTAAAGATGTGGGCTATTGCCCCTGAAATGGTCGTCTTGCCATGGGTTCCGGCAATAGCAATGGTTTGTTTTAACTGAATAATATAGTTGAGGAATTCTGATCGCTTCAGCAACGGTAGTCCACGACTTTTCACTGCCTTCATTATCTCCAGGTCTGAAGGTACTGCCGGAGTAAACACCACCACATCTGTATCCATGGGAATGTTTTCTGCTTCATCCTTGAAGTGAATGTGCATTCCTTCAGCTTCAAGTTGTCGGGTGAGTGGGGTGGGAGTCTTGTCATAACCATACACTTTTACCCCGGCCTTATTCAGGTACCGGGCAATAGCGCTCATGCCAATGCCTCCAATGCCAATAAAATAAACCAGGTTCAGTTGTGTAGTCATAGCGATGTTTTTTTATGTTCAATACAATCCAATACTACGCGGGCAATATGATGTGCAGCATCGGGATGTGCCATTTGTCCGATGTTTTCGCTCAATTCAAGGCGTGTTTCAGCATCCGGAGCCAGCTTCAACACTTCTGTGATGAGTCTTTCACCGGCCTCTTTGTCTTTAACCATGTGTGCTGCCTTTACCTTAACCAGCGCCATGGCATTTTTGGTCTGATGGTCTTCCGCAACGTTAGGCGAAGGCACCAGGATCGAAGGACGCGCGGTGGCGCACAATTCTGAGATGGCAAGGGCCCCTGCACGTGATATTACCAGATCGGCTGCCGCATAGGCCAGATCCATATGGGTAATAAACGCAAAAGTGCGTATGCCCGATTGTTCGAAAGGCCTTACCGCTGCTTCTGCAAGGGGAGCATAGGTAGTTCCGGTTTGCCAAATCAACTGTATGCCGGCGTCAGCCAGCCGTTTTAGTCCGCTGTGTATGCTTTCGTTGATGGTGCGGGCTCCCAGGCTGCCTCCAACGACCAATAAAATGATGCGGTTGTTTTGTAAATTGAAAAAGTCGATGGCTTCTGCCTTTCTGGCAGCAGCATTTATTATAGAAGCCCTTACCGGATTGCCGGTTTCCACTAATTTCTTTTTAGGGAAAAATTTCTCCATGCCGGGATAAGCCACACAGATTTTCTCCGCCTTTTTGGCCAGCATTTTATTGGTGATGCCCGGGTAGGAATTTTGCTCCTGAATGATGGTGGGTATTCCCATAGAAGCCGCCGCTTTTACCGTTGGTCCGCTGGCATAGCCGCCTACGCCCACCACTGCCTGAGGTTTGAATTTTCGAATGATCTTGCGTGCCCTCACGGAGCTGTGTATCAGCTTAATGGGGAATGAAAGATTTTTCCAGGTAAGCCTGCGTTGCAAGCCGCTTATCCACAAAGGTTCAATGTCGTAGCCTGCTGCAGGTACCTTTTCCATTTCCATGCGGCCCAGCGCTCCCACAAATAGTATCTCTGTGTGAGGATTTATCTTTTTAAGACTGTCGGCAATGGCTATGGCCGGAAAAACATGTCCTCCCGTGCCGCCTCCGCTGATGATGATCCGTGTTTCAGGCAATGACATTTTCTACTGTTTTTTCAGGTTCCTGTTTATTATTTTTCTTTTCAGCAGCCGCTGATTCTGCAAGTTCAACTTCACAGCTTACACTTAGTATTATCCCAATGGCTATGCTGGTAAACCAAATGGAAGTACCTCCCATACTTACCAATGGTAATGTTTGTCCGGTAACCGGTAATAAATTAACCGCTACCATCATATTGGCCATCGCCTGAAATACCAGGCTGAATGCCACGCCAAAAGTGAGAAAGGCCGCAAAGTTTCGCGGGCTCTTTATCACTATTTTTACCGCTCGAAAGAGTAAAATCAGGTAAAGCAACACCAGAATTGTACCTCCTATCAAACCATATTCTTCAATGATAATGGCAAAAATAAAATCGGAGTAGGGGTGGGGTAAAAAGTTTTTCTGGGTTGAATTGCCCGGCATCTTACCCGTGATGCCACCGGTGGCAATAGCTATTTTGGCCTGCTCCACCTGGTAATTCGACTCGCTGTCGCCACTGCTGAAGTTCTCAATACGGTTTTGCCAGGTGCCGAATCGCCCGCTTATCTTGGGTATATTACCCGCCACTAGTATAAACAGCAAAACACCTACCACTCCTGATAAAGTAAAGAGAAGCAGAAATTTAACCTTTACCCTCCCAATAAACATAAGCACCAGGCAGGTGGCAAATATCAGGGCAGCCGATGAGAAGTTTGCGGGCAATATCAGGCCTGTGATGATTAAAACGGGAACAAGTAACGTTAAAAACCCCTTTTTAAAATCATGAACCACATCCTGCTTTTTAGCCAGTAGCCTGGCCAGATAAATAATTAAAGCCAGTTTGGCCAAATCAGAAGGTTGAAAGGTGATGTTGATGAATGGCAGGGTGTACCAGCGGCTCGCCTCATTCAGGCTGGTGCCGAAAAATAAGGTATAAGTCAGTAAAGGCACAGAGACATAAAGGGCCAGTTGTGCTATGCGACCATAATATATATAGCGCACATTGTGGGATATAAACATCATCCCCAGCCCTAACAATAAAATACCGAGGTGCTTAAGCAGATAATATTCGGTATTACCTGCATGCTTCCTGTACGCCAGCGTACCGGTGGAGCTGTAAACCGCAAGCACCGAGAATATAGACAATAGAAAAACCACTGTCCATATTACTTTGTCACCTTTGATATTTTTTAATATTGCCTTCATAACATATTGTCAAAGTTGTTGAACAGCCCCTTTAAATTGCCGTCCTCTGTCTTCGTAATTTTCGAACAAATCAAAACTGGCGCAGGTAGGTGAAAGTAGTACGGTGTCGTTTTTTTCGGCCAGGTTGTATGCAATATTTACTGCTTCTTCCATGGAGTGGGCTTCAACCATCACTGGAACCAGATTGTCAAAAGCTTCTTTGATCTGATGATTATCGATGCCGAGGCAAACAATGGCTTTTACCTTTTGCTTTACCAATTCAGTCAGTTTACTATAGTCGTTGCCTTTGTCAATGCCACCGGCAATCCATACAACCCGTTTATACTGCGATTCCAGAGCAAACCAGGTTGAATTTATATTGGTGGCTTTCGAGTCATTTATAAATTCAATACCATGAATGTTCGCCACAAATTCAAGGCGATGCTCGGCATTTCTGAAATCGGCCATGCTTTGTTTGATGCTTTCCTTGCGCAGGCCGATAAGTTTACCCGCGATACCGGCTGCCATTGAATCGTAAATGTTGTGTTTGCCCTGCAGGGCCAGTTCTTCAAGTGTCATAGTAAATGTTTCACCTTTTATATTAAAAATGATGTTGTTGTTGTCCAGGTAAGCACCTTCATCTTCCTTATGGGTAAGGCTGAAGCGGTATTGTTTGGCCTTTGGCTTAAATTGTTTCACCTTTCGCTGAATGGTTTCATCGTCGCTGCACCAGACAAAGGCGTCGGTTTCGCGTTGGTTTTGGATGATGCGCATTTTGGCATCTGCATAAGCATCAAAGCTTTGATTGTAACGGTCAAGGTGGTCGGGGGTGATATTGAGAAGTATGGCAATGTCAGCCCTGAAATCATGATTCCCATCCAACTGAAAGCTGCTCAGCTCCAGGGCGTAATAGTCATAGTTATTTTCAGCCACAGCACGCGAAAAACTTTGACCGATATTTCCTGCAGCAGTGGCATTCAGACCGCCCTGCTTCATCAGGTGGGCAAGCAATCCGGTGGTGGTGGTTTTTCCGTTGCTGCCGGTTATGGCAGCTATGGTGGCCGTGGTGTAACGGCTGGCAAATTCAATTTCTGAAATTACGGGAATATTCGCTGCATGGGCAGTACTGATAATTTCCGCTATGTCGGGAATACCGGGACTTTTAATGATTTCCCGGGCAGCGGCGGTCAGTCCGCTGTGGTGTCCGTTTTCTTCAAAGGCTATCTCCTTTTCAAGCAGTAACTTTTTGTAGGCTGGTTTGATGGGGCCTGCATCAGAAACCAACACATTAACCCCCTTAGCTTTGGCAAGCAGGGCAGCTCCGGTACCGCTTTCACCGGCACCCAGAATCAGGGTATATGTTGATTTTATCGTCATTATCTTATCTTTAGAGTTACAATGGTAAATATGGCCAGCATGATGCCGACAATAAAAAACCGCTGCACTATCTTAGGCTCAGCGTATCCTTTCATCTGATAATGGTGATGCAATGGCGACATCAGGAATATCCTTTTCCCCGCACCGTACTTTCTTTTTGTGTATTTAAACCAGCTCACCTGCATCATTACCGACAGGTTTTCGGCCAGGAATATTCCACAGAGTATGGGAATGAGCAGTTCCTTGCGTAACATTATGGCCAATACCGCAATGATGCCTCCCAGTGCCAGTGAACCGGTATCACCCATAAATACCTGGGCAGGGTAGGTATTATACCATAGAAATCCCGTGCAGGCGCCTACAAAGGCACTTACAAAAATGGTGAGTTCTCCGGTGTCGGGCAAGTACATGATATTCAGGTAATCGGCAAACACATAGTTGCCCGAAACCCAGGCCAGCAACCCAAGAGTAACCCCTGATATGGCCGAGGTTCCCGTAGCCAGGCCATCAATCCCATCTGTCAGATTTACGCCATTGGAAACCGCCACGATGATCAGAATAACGATGGGTACAAAGATCAGCCAGGCGTGTTGCATAGCCTTTTCTCCAAAAGGTTTAAGGATTAGGGCATAATCAAGCTCATTGTTTTTAAAGAAAGGAATGGTAGTCTTGGTCGATTTTGAGGATTGCCTTGAAAAACTCCGGGTATGGCTGCCCACTTTTTCAAATTCACTCAGCTCAGTCGTTGAACGCGAACTGGTGTAGTGCATCTTCTCGCGGATCACCACGTCCGGATGAAAATAAAGAGCTAAGCCAACGATTAGCCCGATGATGATTTGACCTATAATTTTGGTATGTCCTGCCAACCCCTTTTTATTTTTGCGGAATACTTTAATATAATCGTCCACAAAACCAATAAATCCGAGCCAAACGGTTGTAATCAGGATAAGGATGATGTAGATATTGTTGAGCTTGGCAAACAGCAGGGTTGGAATAACTATGGCTGCAAGAATGATGAGTCCGCCCATGGTGGGTGTACCTTGCTTCTCTATTTGTCCTTCCAGGCCAAGGTCGCGTACCACTTCGCCCACCAGTCTGCGTTTTAGATAATTGATAAGGCGGTGCCCGAAAATAAGAGAGATGGTGAGGCTGGTAATCACTGCCAGAGCTGCCCGGAAGGAGATAAACTGGAACATTCCTGCCCCGGGAATATCAAAATAGGTGTCAAGATAATTAAACAGATAGGTCAACATCTCAGCTCATTTTTTTTATTGGATTGATTCATTTATGCCAAAGCATTTTCTCACTTCTTCCCGATCATCGAAATGGGATTTCACCCCCATCACTTCCTGGTAAGTTTCATGTCCTTTTCCGGCCACCAGCACCACATCTCCGGGAACTGCCAGTGTGCAGGCGGTCTTGATGGCTTCGCTGCGGTCCAAAATCTGAAGGGTGTTTCTTTTTTTGCTCACTTCCACCCCTTCAGCCATCTCTTTTAGTATTTCGCCGGGGTTTTCGCTCCGCGGATTGTCAGAAGTCAACACCGTAATGCCGCTTAAACGGGTGACAATCCTGGCCATTTCCGGGCGTTTGGAATGATCGCGATCGCCACCGGCACCCACCACAGTTATTATCTTCCCACTGCCCTGCAGAATATTGTTGATGGTCTCCAGTACATTTTTGAGGGCATCGGGTGTATGAGCGTAATCTACAATAGCCAGTATGCCTTCCGGTGAACGCACATATTCGAATCGGCCATGTACCGGGGTTAGTGCACTCAGGTGGGTAAGAGCTTCTTCTTCTGTTAACCCTGAAAGCCGGGCCGTAGCATAAATGGCCAGCAGGTTATAGGCATTAAAAGTGCCAACCAGGCTACACCATATTTCCTTTCCGTTGATAAGCATTTTAAGACCTTCAAATTGATTTTCGAGTATCTTACCCTGGTAATCGGCGGGTCGTTTTACGGCGTAAGTGACTATTTTGGCACGGGTGTTTTGTACCATTACTTTTCCATTGCGGTCGTCAATATTCACCACTGCAAAGGCGTTGCGGTCAAGTAAATCGAAGAATGTTTTCTTTGCCTGCAGATAAGCGTCAAAGGTCAGATGGAAATCAAGATGATCGTGGGTAAGGTTAGTGAAAATACCTCCGGCAAATGCGATATCGGCCACCCTTTGTTGAACTATGGCGTGTGAACTTACTTCCATAAAGCAATGGCTGCAGCCCTTCTCTGCCATTTCGGCCAACAGACGGTTCAACTGCAATGCATCGGGCGTAGTATGGGTTGCGGATATCTCTCGCACGCCTATTTTATTGACCACCGTGGAGAGTAAACCGGTTTTATATCCTGCATTGGTAAACAGGTTATGAAGCAGGGTAGCTATCGTGGTTTTCCCATTGGTGCCTGTAACCCCGATAACCGTCATTTTACCGGCTGGATTGTCGTAAAAATTAATGGCCATCAGCGCCAGGCTTCTTGCACTATTGTGTACCTGAACGTAAACCACATCTGCAGATAATTCTTCGGGAAGTACTTCGCAAACCACCGCACTAATACCTTGTTCAACTACCTGGGGTATAAATTGATGCCCATCGTTACGGGTTCCCGGGATAGCGACAAATACCCTGCCTTTGGCGGCCTGCCTCGAATCAAATACAATCTCATCAATCACCACATCGGTATTGCCCGATATTCGGGTAATGTTGCATTTGTATAGGAGATCCTGTAGTGTCATCTTGTTTGCTTTATCCTAAGTCAATGATACATTTGTCGCCTTCAGTAATTATACTTCCGGCATTGGGTGATTGATTTTTTACCTTCCCTTTTCCTCTGACCAGCACGGAAAAACCGGCTTTTTCGAGCAGATAGACCGCGTCGCGCGCTCCCATGCCTCGCACATCCGGCACCAGGTTGAAGTCAATGACCTTTTCCTGTAATCCTGCAGTATCCACTCGGGTGTCATATACAGCCCAATTGGTAGTTTGCTTTAGGGACGGTAATTTGAAGTTCATGTTTTTTAGCAGTAGGGTAATGTCACTGCTGTGTCCGGCTGCATACACCGGATGGGTTTTGATTAAAGAGTCATTTTTTACTTCCATCGGATCCAACCGGGTTGCATATACCTTGTCAGCCACCTCCTTGAATACAGGACCAGCTATGGAGCCACCGTAATAAACCCCTTTGGATGGGTTGTTGATGACCACAATCATGGAATACTGGGGGTTATCCGCCGGGAAATATCCAACGAAAGAGGCTTTATAGTTGGTTTTGTTGTAACCGTTGCTGGTCTGAGCAATCTGTGCGGTACCTGTTTTGCCGGCAATCTTATAAACCTTATTTCTAAGATGCGTAGCTGTACCTGAGGATACAACTCCTTCGAGCAGGGAGCGGGCTGAATCAATGGTGGCTTTGTTCTTTACGATGCTCTGCTGTAAAATAATCGGCTTAAACTGTTGCACCGGCTTTCCGGTACATCTGATTTCGCGGATAAACTGTGGCCTAACCAGGGTGCCATTATTGGCGATGGCATTATAAAAAGAGAGGATTTGCAAGGGGGTCAGCGCCACTTCGTAGCCTATACTCATCCAGGGTAACGATACTTTTGACCAGTATTTGTGTTTGGTATCTTTAATCTGGGGCATTCCTTCCCCTGAAATATCAAGCCCGAGCGGCTGGTTCAACCGCATCGCATACAAACGATCAATAAAAGCCTGAGGCTTGTTTTGATAGGCCTTGTGGACTATTTTCGAGATGCCAACGTTGGATGACAATTCAAAAGCCCTGCGTGCGCTGATGCGTCCATATCCGCCGTAGTGTGAATCACGCATGATGCGGTTGGCAAAGCGCGTCATGCCACCTTTGGTATCTACCGTGTCGCTCAGGGTTACCAATCCGTCATCCAGGGCGGCCATCAAAGAAGCCAGTTTAAAGGTTGAACCCGGTTCACTGCTTTCACCAATGGCATAATTGTATTTTTCTTCGTAAATCCCTTTGCTGTTTTTACCAAGATTGGCTATGGCAACAATAAAACCGGTCTTTACTTCCATCAGTATCACGCAACCATGGTCTGCCTCATGGGCGATAAGTTGTCGCATCAGGGCATCCTCGGCAACATCCTGAATATTGATGTCGATGGAGGTAACGAGGTCGCTTCCATCGGCAGGCTCAATTTCGTTGTGTTGATTCAGTGGTCGCCAGGCTCCATTTCCAATACGCTGCATCAGGCGTCTGCCACTGTTACCTTGCAATATGGAGCTGTAGGCACCTTCCAAACCAACATCATTGTCGTCCCCCTCTTTGTCCCATCCCAGTGTTCGGAATGCCAGCCACTTGAATGGGAGCTCCCGTTTGTTGGTAGTAGTGGTAATTATCCCCCCTTTATATTTGCCCAACCTGAATATGGGAAATCTCCGCACTGTTTTTAGGTCATCATAGGTGAGGTTGCGTTTGAGCAGGAGATAGCGATTATTGGTTTTGCGACCTTTAATCAGCATCTTTTTGTATTCCTGGGTATTCCGATCGCCAAAATATCGTGCCATATGCCAGGCCAGAGAATCTACATTGTCATAAAAGAATTCATCGGTGTAATTGGTGTTTCCTGCATCTATCCTCAGCTCAAATTTGGGTATGGACGCAGCCAGTAGACTACCATCCGCCGCGAGTATATTGCCACGGTTGGCTTCAATGGTTTCGTAACGCAGGCTGAATTTTTCAGCTTTTTCACGCCAATAGTCACCTTCAGCCACCTGAATATAGATTACCCTGCCGAGAATAATTAGTCCAAGCAATACCATGATGCAATACACCAGGTAAACTTTCAGTAATATTTCCCGTTTCTGTTTGTCCATTATTTCGGGCTTTTTATAATGATCTTTTGAGGGGGTACCAGCGATTCTTTAATTCCACTTCCGGAAAGCTTAACGGCAATTTCCGACTGCTTGCTGTGGAACATCAGGTTCGACTTGGTGGTGATATATTCAAATCGCAATTCTTCAAGCTCTTTTTTGGTTTTGCCAATTTCAATGATGGTTTTTTCGGCATTGTACGAATTGGCAATATATACCATAGCCAACAGGGTGATAAATAAAATGAAGGGAAGCTGTTTTACCAGTTTTTCCCTCGTAAGTATGCTGCCGTCCATAATGCTGTGCAGCGAACTGCCAACATGCACTTTTTGGTTGAGGGTATAGAAAACCCGCAACTTTTTCATGCCGGACTTTGGTGGAGCCGGTTTCGGTTTACGTGTGTTTCTCAATGTGCTCATAATCTGTACGTTCTGCTATGCGAAGCCGCGCACTGCGGGCACGCGGGTTATTTTCAATTTCATCTTCTGAGGCAGTGATGGCTTTTCGGTTAATCACCCTGAAGGGAGACAGCACATTTCCATAGAAATCTTTTTCTGTTGCATCCTCAAAATTCCCCGAACGCATAAAGTGCTTTACCAGACGGTCTTCCAGCGAATGATAGCTGAGTACGACCAGTCTTCCGCCGGGCTTGAGAGATTTAATGCTCTGTTGCAACATGGATTTAAGGGCATCCAGCTCCCCATTCACTTCAATGCGTAAGGCCTGAAAAACACGGGCATAAAACTTGTTTTCCTGTCCCTTTCGGGTAAAGCGTAACAGCACTTCCTTTAGCTGGTCTGTGGTGATAATTTCCTGCTTCTCACGAGCATCAATAAGCGTAAGCGCCAGTTTCCAGGCATTGGGAAGCTCTCCAAAATCGCGGAAAACGCGGGTTAGTTCTTCCTGTGAATACTGATTGATTACCTGACGGGCCGTCAATCCTGCATTGCGGTTCATGCGCAGATCAAGGGCTGCATCAAAGCGGGTGGAAAAGCCTCTTTCTGCGGCATCCAACTGATGGGACGAAACCCCCAGATCGGCCAGTATGCCATCCACCGGAAACGCTTTGTATAAGCGCAAAAAGTTAGTGAGATAGTTGAAGTTTTGATTTACGAAGGTAAAGCGTTCATCCTCAGGCACGTTGGAGAGTGCATCACTGTCCTGATCAAAGGCCAGAAGTCTGCCCTCTGTGCCGAGATTTTCTAGAATAGCGCGTGCGTGCCCACCTCCGCCGTAGGTAACATCCACGTACAAGCCAGCGGACTTAATGGCAAGCCCATCAATACTCTCTTTTAACATTACCGGCGTATGGTACATTGTTGCCTTTCACTTTTGCCGTTTTCTTAATCACTTTTATTATGTTCTACACCCATAACTTCCTCTGCCAGTTTTGAAAAATCTTCAATATGTGCAGAAACGGATGCTTCATATTTTTCCTTGTCCCAAATCTCAATAATATTGATGGCCGATGCCAGTACAATGTCTTTACCTATACCTGCGAAAGCAGCCAAATCTTTGGGTATGAGTATTCTGCCCGTGTTATCTGCCTCTACTTCGCGTACACCTGCCATAAAAATCCGGATGAAGTCATTGTTCTTTTTTACAAAACGGTTCAATTTATTCACACCTTTTACCGACTCATTCCATTCCTGCCGCGGATATAATTCGAGACAAGGCTGAAAAATGCTTCTTTTTAGTATAAATCCTTCGGTCAATACCTGTTCCAACTGGCTCTTCAGGGCCGAAGGAAGCATCAATCTTCCTTTGGTATCTACCTTGCAGTCGTGAACGCCAATGACTTCCATACAGATTAATTTGCTTAATTTTGTGGTGTAAATATAGTATCATTTTACCACTTTTTACCACTTTTTACCACAATTGTTGATAACTTTTTGTGAAATGTAAAGTCGTTTTTAGATTTTAAGTATTTAATTGATTGAAAATCAATATGATATAATTTTATGCATAGATGTTTTTCAGATTAAATTTTTATCTCAGCATTCATATACTTTGTTTTTTAGTATTTTTGTAATTCTCTTTTTTGCTTCTTTGCTGAATCATAATGATACCCAACACTATAAATACCTCATCTGAAGAGGTCGCCGAAGTTATCGACCTTGAAAAGGTCATAGCAGGGAAGAGCCCACGCTTGCTTAAACTGATTCCGGGGTTTGTACTGCGTTATCTCAAACGCGTTATTCATCAGGATGAGCTGAATGGAATGCTGCGGAGACACCATGACTTGTTGGGACAGGAATTTCTGAGGGCGATACTTGTAGATTTTGGAGTTAATATTCAGGTGAAAGGCCGTGAAAACCTGCTGCTTTCCGATCGTTTTGTAGTGGCCTCTAACCATCCGTTAGGTGGACTGGATGGTATGGCTCTCATACAGGAAATTGGCAAAACCAGGCCCGATGTCATCACTCCGGTGAATGATTTTCTGATGCTGTTGCCCAATCTGGCCCCAGTGTTTATTCCGGTGAATAAGCATGGTTCCAACGCTGCAAACATCGAAATATTCAATCAGACATTTAAATCGGGCCGGGCAATCTTGTATTTCCCGGCTGGTTTGTGTTCAAGGAAGATAAGGGGAGAAATCGTGGATCTGGAATGGAAAAAAACTTTTTTATCCAAAGCCCGCAGCTACAATCGTGACATTTTGCCCGTTCATGTAAGTGGCCGGAATTCCAACTTTTTTTATAACCTGGCCAATTTTCGCAAACGCATCGGTCTTAAAGCCAACATTGAAATGCTCTATCTGGTGGACGAAATGTTCAAACAGCATGATAAGAATATTATTATTACTTTTGGTAAACCGATTCCCATAGGTGTTTTCGACAAAAGCCACACCGATGCGCAATGGGCCGAAAAACTAAAAAAATATATTTACAAGCTGGCCGATGACAATGAAGCTGGCTTTAATGCCTAAATATCAACTAAATGCAGGAGCAACCCATTATTCCACCGGTGGACCGCGAACTGATCGAAGCGGAGCTCACTCCCGACAAACTCATCAGAAAGACCAATGCAGGCAACAACCACATTTACATTGTAGATTATCACAATGCACCAAATGTTACCCGTGAACTGGGTCGCCTGCGTGAAATTACTTTCCGGGATGCCGGTGGTGGCACCGGATTGGAGTGTGATCTTGATGATTTTGACACGGGTGAAAATTCTTTTCAGCAATTGCTGGTATGGAACCCGGTGGAACGCGATATCATCGGCGGTTACCGGTTTATCGACTGTAACGAACTCACTCTGGGTAAGGATGATGAATATCATACCCCAACGCTAAAACTTTTCCATTATTCCAATAAGTTTGTAGAAGAATACCTGCCCTATACCATTGAACTTGGCAGGTCATTTGTACAACCCAACTATCAACCCGCCAATAATATTCGCAAGGGAATGTATTCCCTTGACAATATCTGGGACGGGCTGGGGGCTTTGGTACATTTATATCCCAAAAATCGTTACTTTTTTGGGAAAATCACTATGTATCCCGATTTCGACCGTACATCACGTGATTTGATTCTGTATTTTATGAATAAGTATTTTCATGATCCGGACAGACTGGTTTTTCCTATAGAAGCCCTGAAGGCCGATACTCCTTTGGATGAATTGGAAGCAGCTTTTCCATTCCATGAATACGATAAAGATTACAAAGCTCTGATACAGAGGGTTCGGCAAAGAGGAGAACATATTCCCCCCCTGGTTAATGCCTACATGAACCTCTCGTCCACCATGCGTTATTTTGGCACGGCCATCAACCATGATTTTGGGGCGGTTGAAGAAACAGGCATCATTGTTACCATCAGTGATATCTATAACATCAAGCTGGAACGACATATTAAAAACGGACCCGGCGTATGATTATTCATTCGGCTGAGTTCATTGCCAGCAATACCAATTATCTGAAGTGTCCGGAATCCGATAAGGCGGAATATGCTTTTATCGGAAGGTCAAATGTGGGCAAATCATCCTTAATCAATGCCTTATTAAACCGAAAAAATCTTGCCCGCACTTCAGGCACTCCCGGAAAAACAAGGCTTATCAACCATTTTCTGGTTAACGATGCCTGGTACCTGGTGGATTTGCCCGGATATGGCTATGCGCGTATCTCAAAGAAAGAGCGGGAAAAATGGGAAGGCATGATTAGGCAATACCTTATAAAGCGGCCTAACCTCATGCACACCTTTGTGTTGATTGATGTGCGTATTGAGCCAAAACCCATTGATATTGAGTTTGTTAACTGGTTTGGGGAAAAGCAGCTTCCGCTTAAGCTGGTGTTTACCAAAGCTGATAAACTTACCCGGCCGACATTGGATCGCAATGTCGCTGCCTTTAAAAAGGCCCTGTCAGAATGGTGGGATGAACTGCCTGGGTTTTTTGTGACTTCAGCGGAAAATGGTGATGGATGTGAAGCGCTGCTCCAATTCATAGAATCGGAGAACAAGCAGTTTCAGGAATGGTCAGACGGTAGTTAAAGCTTAAATTACCCCCGGTTTACTTTTTCATTTCAACCAGCACGATACTTTTCGATACCATATCGCCCGATTTTACATTTATTTTTTCCACAATGCCATCAAGGGGAGCAACGATATTGTTTACCATTTTCATGGCTTCAAGCTCGAGCAATTTAGTGCCCTGCTTTACCTTAGTCCCTTCCTTTACAAATATTTTTCGGATGGTACCGGGAATAAAAGATTGTATCTTCCCCAAATCAACTGGTTCGTAAACCTTCCGTTGCTGGTATTTGGTGGTAAGCGTGGTTTTGTATTTTATATTGTCGATGATGAGGGTTTTGTAAACCGGAGCTTCGTTTTGTTCTTCCATAGCGCTTGATTAAAATGGGGGAATACCATGTTTTTTCTTCTGAACCACTTCAACCTTGTCGGTTGAAATTTCTAAAGCGTGGATAAGCATGTTGCGGGTTTCGGCAGGTTCAATTACCGCGTCAACATAGCCATAGGCTGCAGCCACATATGGATTGGCAAATTTTTCCTTGTATTCCTTAATTTTAAGTTTGCGCATCTCCTCCGGGTTTTCCGCATTTTTTATTTCGTTACGGAAAATAATATTGGCCGCACCTTCCGGACCCATAACGGCAATTTCAGCCGTAGGCCAGGCAAATACGAAATCGGCACGCAGGTGGCTGGAGCACATCGCAATATAGCCGCCGCCGTATGCTTTCCTAAGGATTACAGTCATTTTAGGAACAGTGGCTTCACTATATGCATACAAAACTTTGGCTCCATGACGGATTACGCCTGCATGTTCCTGATCCACACCGGGCAGATAGCCGGGCAAATCCACCAGGGTAACCAGGGGAACATTGAATGCATCGCAATATCTGATAAAGCGGGCTGCCTTGTCGGATGAATCCACATCAAGCACTCCCGCCAGCACCAATGGCTGATTAGCCACAAACCCAACGGTATTGCCGTTCAGACGGCCAAATCCAATTACAATATTGGCGGCAAACATGCTTTGAACTTCGAAAAAGTCCGAGTCATCTGATATGGACTTGATCACATCCTTTACGTCATATGGCTGACGCGGATTGGTTGGGAAGATGTTGTCTATATTATAGGTACGGGTGCGGGGTGGCTTTTTGGGAAAAGCTTCAGCCTTCTTTACATTGTTCCAGGGGATGAAACTGCAAAGGGTCTTGATCTGTTCGAAACATTCCTGTTCGCTTTCCGCAAAGAAATGTGCGTTGCCGGTTATTTCACTCTGAACGCGCGCACCACCGAGTTCTTCCATCGAAATCTCTTCACCGAGTACCGTTTTTATCACCTCGGGACCGGTGATAAACATCTTGGAAATCTTATCCACCACGAAAACAAAGTCGGTTAATGCGGGTGAATACACCGCACCACCGGCACAAGGGCCAAGGATAACGCTGATTTGAGGAATAAATCCAGAGGCCTGGGTGTTGCGGTAGAATATTTCGCCATATCCGGCCAGGGAATTCACCCCTTCCTGAATACGCGCACCTCCTGAATCGTTGATACCGATAATTGGAACTTTCAGTTTCATGGCATGATCCATGATTTTGGTGATTTTTTTGGCATGCATCCATCCCAAAGAACCACCGGCTACGGTAAAGTCCTGGGCATAAATACATACGGGATAACCATTTATGGTTCCGGTGCCTGTAATTACACCATCCCCGGGCAGGTATTTATCACCCATATTAAAATCCTTGCCTGCATGTTCAACAAACAGGTCGTATTCATGAAACGATTTGGGGTCAACCAGGGCAATGATGCGCTCGCGGGCAGTCATCTTTCCCGTCGCTTTTTGCTTATCAATGGCTACCTGCCCACCCCCCATCAATGCATCACGCATACGTTTCTTGAGGTCAGTTGTCTTTCTGGTTAATGACATATCCGAAAATTTAGACTACGATCTTTTTAATATCCCTGATACCGGTTTGGACTTCCGGCAAAGCACACAAAGGTAATGATAATTTAAAATGCAAACTCCGGTATCGTGCAAATAACTGAATATTGAAGGTTTAAAATATGGTAACTCTCTCACCAAGAGCATATTATAAAATATTAACAATGTGACTATGGCTAAATATGCAATCGATTGCTAAAAACTAAGGATTAGATTTTTTATCTTTGAAACCACCAACACTGCCTATGGCTGAGACGGCAAAGCTGCGGCCGCCGGGGTGTATGTGTGGGTGATTACTTACGCGGATTATTTGGGGAAGGTTGCAACTTTAAGGGGCAGTGTGACGCTTCTGAGGTAGCACCTCACCCGCCCTCTCCTCAAGGAGAGGGTTTGGCATCTTACAATATAAGGAAAAAAACACTTTATTTTGTAGAATATCTGATAACGAAGCACGATCTAGCTCCCTCTCCTTGAGGAGAGGGTTGGGGTGAGGTG